>Ga0209976_10001048_pt1 | contig 16646 bp, 16 predicted proteins | sample SumtaG_FD_182806 | JGI IMG/M metagenome (GOLD analysis project Ga0209976, IMG submission 182806) | Deep subsurface microbial communities from Indian Ocean to uncover new lineages of life (NeLLi) - Sumatra_00157 metaG (SPAdes) (version 2) | ecosystem: Environmental > Aquatic > Marine > Oceanic >...
ATAATGATAATCTATTGAAGCCTGAGTAATGATTGATGAGAGGTTGAGTTTCATTGCCCAAACTAACAGCTTATTATCAGGGAGAATGTTGGGTGATATTTGGCCGATATTGCCGATGATTTTATTTCCAAGGAAAATAATGGCCTGATTAGAAATATGAAGATAGGGAACAGGTTTTTCAAAAGGAGAAACTGTTAATTGAAGATTTAATGATTGAGCCAGTTGTTTTAAGTGGCCTTTTATTACAGCAAAAGAAGGAATAGCAGTAGAGACTAAGCCAAGTTCTAAAGGTTGTAAGGGCAATTTTTTATTAGAGCCTGAAGGATAAAAAACAGTACCTAGTTCAAAAATATTAATTTTCTGAGTATGCTTAAGATTGCTTTTTATAAATGGTATTAAAGTTTCAATAATAGTAGTGCGCATGTATTCATAGTCTTTAGACATAGGGTGAATAACTTTAAGATGATTTTTGGGATTTAAATGAAGAGATTGAATTTGTTTTTTGCTTATTAAAGTAGAAGCATAGGTTTCAGTATAACAAAGAGAAGCAACAATATTTTTTATTGTTCTAACCCAGTTTTTCTTTAGAGCAGATGGACCTACAGGTATGATACCTGTAGGTAGAGTGCGGGGTAGCTGATTATAGCCATAGAGTCTGGCGATTTCTTCAATTAAGTCAACAGTGGTTTTAAGATCTCTGCGCCAAGCAGGAGGTTGATATTTAGAACGAAGTTTCTTTATACCTAGTGATTTGAAGTATTGATTGATTTTAGCTTGAGGAATGTCAATGCCAATTCTATTTTTAATTTGAGATTGATTTAAAAAGATAAGCGGAGGTTTCCAGGAAGATTTTACAGTAATTAATTTAGTAGACTGTTTTCCTTTGGTTTCTTTTTCCATTAATTTAATGACGCGTTTGGCTACTGTTTCTGTTTGAGTTAAGTCCAGTTGTTTTTCTGATCTGGTACTAGAAGCAGACCTAAGTTTTAAAAGTTTACTAGCGCGTCTGATAAATATAGGATTATCAATGGCCACTAAAAGAAAAACTCTATTAGTTTTTGTAGTAATTTCAGTGTTAAGTCCACCCATTATTCCGGGAACATCAATAATTTTTTCCTGATCTTCAATAATGATTTCTCCACCTAAAAGTTGGCGTTTTTTATGATCAAGAGTAATGATTTTTTCCTTGGGTTTAGCAAGCCTTAGGTTAAGACTACCCTTAATTTTGTCAGCATCAAAAGTGTGCATTAATTGGGCGTGTTCCCAAAGCATAAGATTAGTAATATCAACAATATTGTTAACTGGACGCAGTCCGGCAAGAGTTAAAAGTTTTTGAATTGAGTGACTGGAGGGTTTAACAGTAGTGTTGGCTATTTCTACGGCTGAATAAGTAGGACATAAATTTTTATCAGCAATTTTAAGATTAATAGGTTTGGTTGGTAATGATTTAATTTGAGGAATTTTTGGAGGAGTAAATTTTTTGTTAAAAATAGCGGCAATTTCCCTAGCTAAACCAATAATGCTTAAAGTATCCGGGCGATTAGAAGTGATTTCAAATTCATAGACTACTTCCCCATTGATTTTGTGAATAGCTTCAACTTTATTGCCAGCAAAAGTCATTTTTTCAGCAAATGTTTTATCTGTTATTCCAGATAAGTCAACATATTTTTGAAGCCAAATTTTAGGTGCGTTCATAATTTAAGAAGCGGAGGTTGCCGCTATAAAGATCACGGATATCAGTAATATGATATTTGAGCATGGCTAAGCGATCTGCTCCCATGCCAAAAGCCCAACCTTGATATTTTTTAGAATTAATATTGCAGTTTTCTAAAACCTGAGGATGAACCATGCCGCAGCCAAGGATTTCAAGCCACTTATTTGTTTTATCTTGAATTTCAACTTCCAGACTAGGTTCAGTATAGGGAAAATAATGGCCATAGAAACGAACTTTTCTTTGTTGACCAAATAATTGTTTAGCCGTGTGTTCCAGCATACCTAAAAGATCAGTTAAAGTGGTTTTATTGTCAACTATTAATCCTTCAATTTGATAAAAGCTGGGAAGATGAGTGGCATCAATAGTATCACGGCGATAAACACGGCCAGGGGAAATGATGCGGATGGGAGGTTTGTGCTGCTGCATATAGCGAATTTGGACAGAGCTGGTGTGAACACGAAGAAGTTGTTTGTCGTTAAAATAGTAGGTTTCCTGAGTATCACGACTGGGATGATCCGGTCCAAGAAGAAGTTTTTGGAAATTAATTTCATCTAATTCAATTTCTGGTCCAGAAGCAATAGTAAAACCAAAGCGTGAGAAAATATCCTCAACTTGATTAATGATTTTGGTTATTGGGTGAAGATTGCCGATTTTAGGTAATTTAGAAGGTTGAGTAGGATCAAAAAACTCTTTTTTAATAGAGGTTTTGGATAATTGCTGATGTTTACTTTTAATAATTTGTTCAATGGCATTTTTAACATCATTGCCTAGTCTGCCGATGTTGGCTTTTTCCTGATCTTCAAGCTTGAGAATGCCTTTTAAGATAGTATTAACAGAGCCTTTTCTCCCAAGATATTGAATGCGTAATCTTTCCAGTTCTTTTTTATTATCAGCCTGATGGATAAGAGCTAGCGCCTGATTTTTAAGATTTAATAATTTGTTTCTCATATTAGTAGAATAGCAGAAAAAAACCTCCTTTGCAGGAGGCTAGCTTTATAAAAAGTTTTCCTCCTTAACTGACTTTTTTAAAGATGTTTTGGAAAACTTTAGGATGATTAACAGCTAAATCTGCTAAGATTTTACGATTAAGTTCAATTTTATTGTCTTTTAAAGCTTTAATAAATCTACTGTAAGTTAAATCAGTGGCTGATAAAGCGGCTTTAATTCTTTGAATCCAAAGAGTACGAAAATTGCGCTTTCTTAATTTTCTACCATGATAAGCATATTGGCCAGCATGTAAAGAAGCCTCTTTAGCGGCTCGGAAGAGTCGGGATTTAGTCATGCGATAGCCTTTGGTAAGTTTTAAGACTTTTTTATGGCGTTTTTTTCTGATAGTGCCTGTTTTAACTCTCATATTATTTTCCTAACATTTTTTTAATTTTTTTAGCCATTCTAGTAGTAATTTGTTTAGGTACTTTGCCTCGACGAGCATTTCTTTTAGAACGATTAGCTTTTAAGTGGCGGTTTTGAGCTCCCCGACGCATAACTTTGCCGGTTTTAGTAATTTTAAATCTTTTGCTAACAGATTTTCTGGTTTTAAGCTTTTGCTTTTTATTTTTTTTCATTTTTCTTTTTTTTCTCTGGTTCTGTTTGATTTGATTGCTTAAGCGGGGCAATTGTAATCCAGAGAAGTTTTCCTTGTAATTTGGGTTCAGTTTGCTGAGTGCCGAATTCAATTAATTGTTTGGCAGCTTTTTTTAATAATTCAAAGCCAAATTCTTTTCTGGTTATTTGTCGACCAGTGAATTTTACAGTCATTTTAACTTTATGTCCATCAGTTAGAAATTCTTTAACTCTGCTAATTCTGGTGGCAAAGTCTCCTTGAGCAATAAAAGGAGTAAAACGAATTTCTTTTTGATCCTGAGTTTTATCTTTTTTCTTGCCTTCTTTTAGTTTTTGCTGTTCCTGATATTTAAATTTATTAAAGTCAATGATTTTGGCAACAGGAGGTTTAGCTTTTTCAGCCACTAAAATTAAATCAAGATTAGCCTGACGAGCCTTGAATATAGCTTCGTCACGAGACATAACTCCGACTTGCTTATTATCAGGGCCAATGATGCGTAGTTCATCTGCCTGAATATATTGATTGATTTTATAGAATTTTTTAATATTTCCTCCTAAGAATGGGTATTTTATCAGTCAATGGTCTTTTCTTCAACCTGTTTGGTGATTTGGGATATAAACTTGGGTAAAGGCATGGTGCCCAGATTACCTTTAGAGCGTTGTCTGACAGATACTGATTTAGCTTTAGCTTCTTTTTCACCTAAGATAAGTAGGTAAGGTGTTTTTTGCATTTCTGCGTCTCTAATTTTAGCTTGCATGGATTCAGCCCGATCATCCAGTTCAACCCGAATATTTTTTTCTTCAAGATCTTGTTTGATTTTTTTAGCATAAGTTAATTGTTTGTCAGAGATAGGGATAAGAGAAACCTGTACTGGAGACAGCCAAACAGGGAAAGCACCGGCATAGTGTTCAATAAGAATACCAATAAAGCGTTCAAAAGAACCCAAAAGAGCTCGATGAATCATAAAGGGCTGTTTTTCTTTGCCATCTTTGGCAATATATGTCATGTTAAGGCGTTGGGCTAAATTAAAATCAAATTGAATAGTAGATAATTGCCATTTTCTACCAATGGAATCAGCAACTTTAATATCAATTTTAGGACCATAGAAAACAGCGCCACCAACGTCAAGAATATAATTTTTATAATCAATAGCAGTGAGAGCTTTTTTCAAAGCAGTTTGAGCCATAGTCCAACCCTTATCAGTGCCAGCAAATTTGTTTTTATCTTTAGGATCTCGAGTAGAGAGATTCATTTCAAATTTTTTAAAGCCAAAGGTTTTTAAGATAAAGAGGGTGAGTTTTAAAGCTGAGACTAGTTCTTGGTGAAGTTGATCAGGAGTACAAATAATATGAGCATCATCTTGAGTAAAGCCGCGAACCCGAGCTAAACCATGAAGAACACCGGTTTTTTCATAACGATAAACAGTGCCCATTTCAGTCCAGCGTAAAGGTAGTTGTTTATAGCTGCGGGGGCGAGAATTATAAATAGCAACATGAAAAGGACAGTTCATGGGTTTAAGGCGATATTTTTGTTGATCAATACCAAGTGGGCCATACATAGAATCTTGGTAAAAATCTAAATGACCAGAGTGTTTCCAAAGAGCTTCAGAAGCAATATGGGGAGTAGAGACAGGTTCATAGCCCTTAGATAGATAAGTATTAAAAGCAAATTCCATGATTTTATGGCGTAATAATGCGCCTTTAGGCAGCCAAAGAGGTAGGCCTGGGCCAACTTGATCATCAAAAATAAAAAGATCTAATTGTTTACCTAGTTTGCGATGATCTATTTTTTTTGCTTTCTGAAGAAGAAGTAAATGTTGTTTTAATTCTTTTTGAGAATAAAAAGCAGTGCCGTAAATACGGGTAAGCATTTTGTTTTTTTCACTCCCCCGCCAGTAAGCGCCAGCAACAGATAATAATTTAAAAACTTTAATTTCTCCAGTGGATTTTAAATGAGGACCAGTACAAATATCTGTAAATTTATCTCCTGTGTGATAAATGGTTACTTTTTCTTTTCGAGCCTTAATTTCATCTAACCATTCTTGTTTATATTCATTTCCCTTGAATAGTTTTTTAGCTTTGGCAACAGACAAAACTTGTTTTTTAAAAGGTAAATCCTGAGCAATAATTTTATGCATGGCTGTTTCAATTTTTTTAAAGTCAGCTGCAGAGATTTTTTCAGGATAGTCAAAGTCAAAATAAAAGCCATCATCAGTGGCTGGTCCCATAGCCATTTTTAACTTTTTACCATAAAGATTAATCATGGCCTGAGTTAAGACATGCTCAGTACTATGACGCAGAGTTTCTAATGATTTGGAGTCTTTGCTCATATATTTATTATATACTTGTTATTCTTTAATTCCTCAACTTGCAGGGAGTCTCCCTGTAGGTGGTGGGCGATACAGGACTTGAACCTGTGACCTCTCGCATGTCAAGCGAACGCTCTAGCCAGCTGAGCTAACCGCCCAATAGATATATTTTAACAGATATTAGATATTTGAGAAGTTTTATTGTTTTACCCAGCCTGAGTGGACATGTATCTTTCCTGAGATAATGTGAATTTAGTGCCATGTTTTTTAGCTTTTTGCCAATAACCTTTTTTCTGATTACCTCTACTGTTAAACATTTGCAACCAATGACTTGATTCAGATACTTTTTTTCTAGCTAATTTAATTAAACTAAGCAATCTTTCAAAAAAGTTTTTGTGGTATTTACCGGGATTAACAATAGCTTGGAATGAAGCTTTATCTACTTCTTTCATTAAGCCAACTTGGTCTTTGGCTAATTTTTGAATTTCTACTTGGATGGACTTTATTTGAACTTCAACTTCCTGCTGCTGTCTGGAGAAAATAATTTTTTCTTCCCTTCTGATAATTTCAAATCTGGTTCTTTCCTGTTGCCTGATTTGTCTTTCTTTATTTTTTAACAAAGCTTCTATGTTTTGCTGAGGATGTGGCTGTTGATCAGTTTGATTAGTTTGCCCTTTAGTTAAAACATCAAAAGCATTTTTGCCTGTACCAGCTACGACATCTTTGGCAAAAGATTTAATAGTAGAGCGACCAATATCTTTAAAAGCCTCAATAAAATTTTGAGATTTTTGGGTATTTTTCTTTTTTGGTTTGGTGTTAAAAGGATCTAGTTGTTGATTCATGATTTCCAAATCGTTGGTTGATTTAGCCTATTTTACTATAAGCTCAAGAGGTAGTCAATGGCTTTTCTTTTTCTAAGAACAGAGGCAATATAGGCTTTTTCTGAAGGAGAATTGAGTTTTTCTTTTAATGCTTCATCTTTGGTCGTATTAATCATGGCGTCTATTTCTTTTTCTTCTATCTTAATTTTTTGATCATCAGCTATGGCTTGAAGAATTAACTCCATTTTTAAAGTTTTTTCAGCACTTTGATGATAGTCTTTTTTTAATTGATCAACAGTTTTGTTAATTGATTGAGCGTATTGATCAATAGTTAAACCTAATTTTTGGGATTCCTGAAGAAGCTTGGCCAGCATTTTGTCTTTTTCTGAATCAATAAGAAGATCAGCCAATTCTACAGAGGTAGATTCAAGCAAAGTCCGGATAATAAGATTCATTTTTTGAGTCGGATTTTGCTGTTTTTGACCATCTTTTTTATTAGGATCACCTTTGGCAGGAGTCCAGATTTTTTCTTTAGCTAAAACTCCTTTAACAGTTTTTTGATAATCATTTAATTTAACTTCAGGTAATTCACAAGCGGTAGCTTTAAATTGCCAAGGTTTGTTTTCCTCTGCTTTAATTATTTGAACTTTAGGAGCCATAGCTGGCTTAAGCTGATGTTGAGTAATAGCTTGAGCATATGATTGAGGTAAAAGCTGATTAATTACTTCACCGTAAAGTTTTCCTTTATCAGTATTTTGTTCAATAACATTAAGAGGAGCTTGACCTTTTCTAAAACCTTTAATGTCAGCGCTTTTAGCTAATTGTTTAAGTGTTTGCTGGTATTGTTTTTTAACTTTATTCCAAGCAATGGAAAATTCCAGCTCAAAGGTTTTTTTAGGCAGCCAAGTTAATTTTGCTGTAAAAACATCTTTTTTAGTTTTTTTAATTGTTTTTTTTGTTTTTGTCATAAGCTGAGATTATATCACAGAGCTTTATGTTATGGGTAAAACAGGCAATTGATTCAAAACACTGTCAATAGCAGTGGTTTTGAAAAGAATGACAGAGATAATAAAAATAATTGCACCTAGAACAATATGAATTATTTTAGTAGCTGCCATGGGTTTAATTAGTAAGCTGAAGCCATAAAAAGAGTCAAGAAATAGATGAGAGGAGATAATAATGGCTTTTTTGAGGAGGTCCATATATAGTTTTTGAGCATTAATAAGGTTACCCATAAAAGAAATTTGGGGTAGGACAAAAATAATTTCTTTAACGGCAATATAAACACCATATAGGGAAAAGAAAATGAGTCCGAGAGCGACAACTTTTTTGGAGAAAAATAGTAGTTTTTCTTTTTTAGTTTTTAAAGCTTTAACTGTTTCTTGGATTGAAGGAGGTGGGGGTTTGATATAAACTGGATCTTTTATCATATTTAATTGATATCTTAAAAAATATAATTGGTCAAGTTATTCATATCTGATAGCTTCAATTGGCGGCAGTTTAGCGGCTCGTCTGGCAGGAAAAACTCCAAAAAAGACACCAATGAAAGTAGATACTCCAAAAGCAATAGCTACTGATAATAGATTAATAGCAGCCGGGAAAAATTGACGGATAATAAGAACGATTAAGGCGGATAACAGCAGGCCCATTAAACCGCCAAAAACAGATAAAATAACTGATTCTGATAAAAATTGATTAAGAATATCTTTTTCAGTAGCGCCAATAGCCCGGCGAATACCGACTTCTTTAGTTCGTTCAGTGACAGTGGCATACATAATATTCATAATGCCAATACCACCGACAATTAGAGAAATAGAGCCAATAGCCACTAATATGGCATTAACAATACCAAAAATCTGATTAACAGTAGAAAGCATTTCTGTTTGTTCAATTATAGAGAATTCATCTTCTTCATAGCGTTTTAAAAGAATTTTTTCAGCTTTTTCTTTAACTAAGAAAACATTTTCATCTGAATTAACGCCCATATAGATAGAAAAGAAAGTTTTATCAGTATTAAGATTGCCAAAAGTGGACTTATAAGGAACAATAGCGGAATTATCTTGCTCATTATCTCCTCTTTTTTCAATAACACCAATAACTTTAAAGCGCTGATTGCTGATTTTAATAGTTTTGCCAATGGCTTTTTGTGGTGTTTGAAAAAGTTTTTCAGTAACAGTGAAACCTAAAACAGCAATTTTTCTTTTTCTTTGAACATCAGATTTAGTAAAAGCTTTTCCAGCTAAAAATTTAAAATCCATAAGAGGAAAAAATTCTTCATTAACTCCCTCAACATAGCCGGAGATTTTTTCAAGATCGCTTTTAAGAGTAAGAGATTTAAAGAATAAGGGGACAACATAGTTAGCTTCAGAGATTTTTTGCAGATTTTTATAATCTTTTTCATCAAATTCAATTCCGCCAAACATACCGGTAAACATGCTGGCGGCTCCTCCTTCATCGCTAAACATATTGCCGGGAGAAATCATAACCAGATTGGAACCTAAACTTTCAAACTGCTGTTTTAAATAGTTTTTCAAACCTAAACCAAGAGCAATTAAAAGAACAACAGACATAACCCCGATCATAATGCCCAGAGAAGTTAAAAGAGTTCTGATTTTGTTTCTTTTGAAATTAGCCAGAGAAGTAGATAAAAGATTAGATAAATTGTTTCTAGTTTTCATAAATACTTATCAGCAACTTGGCCGTCTTTAATATATATTTTCTTTTTGGCCCGGTCAGCAATATTTTTTTCGTGTGTGACCATAATAATAGTAGTATCAAATTCTTTGTGAAGGTTTTCAATAATCTTTAAGATTTCCGGTCCGGTTTTGCTGTCAAGATTGCCGGTAGGTTCATCAGCCAAAACTATTTTAGGATTCATGATTAAAGCTCTGGCAATAGCTGTTCTTTGCTGTTGGCCGCCGGAGATTTTATTAGGGAAAAAATCTTTTCTGTCATAAATTCCGAATTTTTTCAGCAAATCTTCAGCTTTTTTTTGAGGATTAAAATTAAGTTTATCTTTGGCATATTTAGCAGGTAAAAGAACATTTTCCAAAACAGTGAATTTATTGATTAAATTAAAGGATTGAAAAACAAAACCAATATATTCATTTCTTAATTTAGATAATTTTTCATCAGACATTTTAGATATGTCTTTATTGTCCAAATATATTTTGCCTGAAGAAGGAGTTTCTAAAAGGCCAATAAGATACATTAAAGTGGATTTGCCGCTGCCTGATGAACCAAGAATGCTGATATATTCTTTTTTATAAATTTGCAGGGAAACATCAACAACAGCTTTAACTTCCTCTTCACCCAAAAAATATGTTTTAGTAGTAGTATCTAGTTTGATAATAGGCGGGTTTTTGCTCATTTCTTAGAAACAACAATAGTTTGACCTTGAGTTAAACCAGAGGTAATTTCAATAAAATCTTCACCAATTAAGCCAACAGTGACAGGTTGGTCAATAACTTGCTGGTCTTTAATTATTTGAACTTTATCTTCACCGTCTTCAATTAAACTTTGATAAGGAACAGCCAGAACATTTTTTTTCTCAGCGACATTGATAATAACTTCACCATTCATGCCTAAGCGGAATTTTTGCAAACCACTATTTTTAAGCTTAAATTCAACTAAATAAACAGTGCTGCCGGAAGAGTCAGCAGTAGAAGAGAAATCAATGCGATTAATAGTAAGAGGAATGGCTTCATCAGGATAAGCATCAAGAATTAATTCAGCTGATTGGCTGGCAGAAAGAAAGCCAATATCAGCTTCATCTATTTGGGCTTGAAAGATAAGATTGTCAGGATCAGCTACAGTGAAAACAGCTTTGGCGGCAGTAATATTAATGCCAGCAATAGGGACATCAATGTGGGTGACAATTCCATTGATGGGAGAGATAAGAGTGGCAAATTTTAAAGCAATATCGTCAATTTCTACATCTAGGACAGCTTTTTCCAGATCCCATTGATTTTTTTGCAGAATTCTTTTGAGAGTGTTAGTGCGAATAATGTCTTTGTATGTTTCTCGGATATCTTCTTCAAAATCATTTCTTTCCTTGGAATAATCGCGCAGTTCGTTTTGAAGATCCTTTTTCAATTTTCTTTGATCAAGAGAAGCAAGAGCCTGCCATTGGTTAACATAGTCCCCTTCTTTGACTCCTACCCAAGCTAATTGACCGGCAGTTTGGAATTTTAAATCAACTTGAGTTTCAGATATGATAATGCCTGAGGCAGCAACTTGTTTAATAATGTCTTGTTTAGCAACAGTGGTTAGTTCATATATTTTTTCAGGAGACTGAGGAGCAAATTTGCGGTAAGCAAAAAAAGAAGCAAAACCAATAGCCAGAAGGATAAAAAAAGTTAACAGCTTTCTTTGCTTGAGAAAATCAGCAAAAGCAATGGTTTTTTTACCTAAGGCTTTAAAAAGGTTTAAATTGGTATTTAGTTTTTTTAAAAATTTAAGCATAAAGATTAAGCAATCTCAAATTCCCCTATTTAATAGGGTTTTTGCTTTATTAAAGCATAATGCATTATTTCAAAGTTAGGAATTTTTTTCAACGAGGTAAAAGTGATTGTATTTGTGCAGGCTACTGGATCCCGACGTTACGTCGGGATTAGAACCTATTTTGTGGGTTGAGAAATTCTTGTCTCCAGTTTGTTTCAATGTTTAAAACATCTTGTTTATTTAATTTTGTTTTTTGTTCGATTGCTGCAAATATATTTTTTCGGCAACCTTGATTATATTTTTTAGTAGCAGTGCTTAAGATACTGTGAGCCCCTTTAAATGGAAGAGCTGATTGATTAGGATAAAGCTGTTGATTGACTATTTTAGCTAGATGACTGACAAAGTATCTACAATATTGATAGGCAAAATTTTTGCCTGTAGGTAGTTGACAATATTGCCAAAAGGAATCAGTAAGGGTTTGGATTGAAAACTCAGGAAATTGAGTTAAGGCTATATTTAATTTATGGACTAGTTGCATTTCAGTCATTTTAGATTTTTTTCTTGTAGCCGCTTCTACTAATCCTTCGATGTACCATAGACTGGTTGTAGCAAGGTGTTTTAGTATATCCTCTTGATTTTGAAGAAAAGCAGCTTGGTGTGCTGAATGAAGTAGTTCATGTTTATTTTCTTCTTCAAAGTATGCAATGGTAAATTGTTCTCCGCCAAATTCTCCATTGCCACTGAGAACAGTATTAATGTAGTCAAGACGGTATATAACATTTCCATCCCACCACAAATACGCACCGACCCAACTTGGAGTTTTATGTATTTTTGAAAATATGCTGGGGTGAACAATTGCTATTTTGGAAAAAGGTGCAAGGTCTTTATCAATTTCGTCAAATAAAGTAGTGGCGTTGGTTTGTGAGATTTGTTCAAAGCGAGTCAAAGCATAGGGATTAATGAGCGGAAGGGCGTTTTTTTGTATTGATAGTAAGTGGGAAGTATAGTGTTTCTGCTCGACTTCTATAGAGATATTATTAATTTCAAGAGTAGAAGATTGAGAGAGAGATTCAGGCATAATTAGAGGAAGATTATATCATTAGGAGTGGAGTTATTCAATTACTATGGGACTTAGTGCAGGCTACTGGATCCCGACGTTACGTCGGGATTAGAACCTATTTTGAGACTTCTTTCTCTCTTTCTTTTAGATAGTCATCATGTAGTTTTTTGAGCATATAAAATTAAACCAAATATGGCTGTAAATATAATAACATAAAAGATAAATGGCATAAAAGAGAAATAGTTTTAATCCTATAGTATAATATGGTTTAAATATGGCCATTGAAGCAAATTTTCTAGGATTAGCAGTCGAACCTGCTGGAAATGCGTTAACTTCAGTGACTTCTTTAGATATGAAGAAGTCTAATGAGGTTAACCCTTTTGTTGAAAAGCATATTTGGGGAAAGACAGGTTTGATTTCAAATTTTATTAGATATCTTTCTGGAGATCGTAGTAGAGAAACTATATCTATTTTAGATTTAGGTTGTGGTTCTGGAGCGAAGCTTGAAAGAATGTGTCAGGAAAGTTCAATACCTATTAAGGTATCAGCCATTGATTTAGTAACAAAAAATATATCTTCTACAAAAAAAAGATTAGAAAAATTAGATGTTGATACTTCTATGGTGTTAAGAGGAAATATTACAGAAGATTTTCCTGATGGAAATTTTGATTTAATAACTGCTTTTGAGTTTATTCATTGGTTAAAGCCTGAAGAGGTTGAAGAATTGTTTCAAAATATATCTGATTCAATGAATAATAAAGGGAGGATTGTAATTTCTTATGCAACAAGGTTTAATAATGCGCTTTTGAGAGATGAAAAAGGAGAGTTGGATTTAAGTCGTTCAGTTCGTCCCCGACAAGCTGGAAATCCTATTTGCGCTTATTCTTATTCAAGTAGAACTAATATGACTTTTTTTTCAAAGAAAGATTTGTTACTTTTGGCTGAAAAATGTGATTTAAGGCCTTTCTTTTATTTAGAGACTGATAATGTTTTTTTTCCAACTTGTCAGGAATTAAGAATACCTCTTAGATCAAATATGGAATCTCGAGAAAATGCCTATATGGCTTTTGGTAAGAAAAAATAAATTTGTGCAACGTAATAAATTCTAAAAGAATTTACACGCAGCTACCACGTTTAAATCTTTGATTTATTTCGTGGTGCCAGGGGTGGGACTCGAACCCACACAAGGTTGCCCTCACAGGATCCTAAATCCTGCATGTCTACCAGTTCCATCACCCTGGCCTAAACATATTTTAGCAGAGGATGGCTAAGTTTTTTAGTCCGATTAATTACTTGTTGATGAGTGGTTAATTCAAGAGAGTCATTTAAAGGAGCTAATTTAACATTTCCATATTTTGGCTTAAGAGCAAGCTTGATAAGATGGTCGGCAAAATAAGGATTTTTAGGTAAAAGAGAGCCATGAAGATAACAGCCAAAAACATTGTTAAAAACAGCGCCTTCAGTTTTATCCTGACCATTATTGCCAAAACCTATTTGCACTTTACCTAAAGGTTGAGTGTTTTCTTGAAGAAAAGTATTGCCGGAATGATTTTCAAAACCAATCAAGTATTTAGTATTTAGTATTTGGTATTTAGTATTTAGCTTGATAATGATATTGCCGATTTTTCTTTTCTTGGAGGCGATGGTGTAGGCGTTGAAAATAGAAATGCCGGGTAATTTTGGTCCTTTAAAGGGTTGGAAGTATTGGCCGAATAATTGATAACTACCGCAAATAGTCAACATGGGAATCCCCTGCTTTGCAGATTGATGAATAACCTGTTTATGTTTTAATAAATCTTTAGCAATAATTAATTGCTGTTGATCTTGACCACCACCAGCAAAAAGCAAATCAAAACTTCCTGAAACAAGAGGAGTGTTGGGGTAGACATTAAAAATATTTAGTTTAATTTTCCTTTTTTGACAGCGATATTTTAAAGCCTGAATATTGCCATAATCACCGTAGATATTCATTAATCTGGGATAAAGATGAGCAAGAGTTAATTGCATAATTAATTAAGATATTGTTGTTTTAATATTTTTCTAATATTTAACATAGCTGTATAAGTGGGCAGAATATATATTGGCTGAGAGGAGGATTTTTTAAGCTGATTTAAAGCTTTTTTAAAAGAGGGGATAGGAATAATATATTTTTCGTTTAAGCCAGCATATTTGAGTCTGAGAGCCATATCATAAGTTCTTAAGCCGGTGATAATAATAGGGAATTTACGGGACTTTAATAATTCAAAGTTAACATCCCAGAGCCAAGAAACATCTTTGCCGTCAGCAGTTAAGTCATTGATAGCGATTAATAAAGGTTGAGTTAAAAGATGCTTTTTTTTATTTAACATTTCCAGAACTGCATTAAAGCCAGCCGGATTTTTTACTAAAAGCATTTTTGTTTGCTTATTATTAATTTTAAACTCCTCTGCCCTACCAAAAGCAGGTTGAAAATTTTTAACAGCTGTTTGAATAATATCCTGAGGAATATTTAATGTTTGAGAAATGCTGACTGCAGATAGAAGATTGTATAGATTGTATATGCCGGGAAGATTGAATTTAAGAGTAAAAGACTTTTTATTATAAATAGTATATTGGGATTTTTTAGAGGTAGAGTTGAGGATAAGCTGAGGTTGAGAGTGTTTGAAGGAGCATTTAGAGCAATGATAATGACTAAGATGAGAAGTAAATATGTGGGTGAAATTTAAAGGAGCAAGACACTTGGGACAAAAAAGAGCATCAGAGCCATGAAGAGGTGTTTGGCGGGTGGATAATTGCCGGGATAAGCTGAAGGTTTTAATATTGGCTTTGTTGGTAAAGCTTTGAGATAAATAGTTTAAAGAAGGATCATCAAGATTAATAATTAAATGGCTTGATTGAGGTAATCTGCGAGCTACAGCCTGCTGCCAGTTTCTAAGAACAGTATTGATTTCACCATAGCGATCCAATTGGTCGCGAAACAGATTGGTAAACAAAACTATTTTAGGTTTAAGCTGATTTATAGCGGAAGGCAGAATAGCTTCATCAATTTCCCAGAGAGCCAGATTAGCTGGAAGTTTAGCAAAAAGAGAAGATTGATTGATTAAAACAGAAGCAATCCCCCGTAAAAGATTAGAGCCGGCTTTATTATGAATAAACTTTTTCCCAGCTGTGGTTAAAATGTGTGAAGTTAAATGACTGGTAGTGGTTTTGCCGTTAGTGCCGGTGATGATAATAGATTGAAGTTGGCTGGTTTGCTGGAATTTTTTAATTAACTGAGGATCAATTTTTAAAGCAATTAAACCAGGTAAAGCAGTACCGCCGATAAAAGGAAAAAGCTTGGATAAACAAGCAATAATTTTTCCTATAAAAAGAGCCAGATAAAAAGAAATTAGACCTGTAATGTGTGTACTTGACATATTATAAGACCTGTTGTAATATATGTTTTAGATCCGTCGGTTTGACCTCACCGGGCATACTGATGGATTTTTTTTGCCTGTAATACTTTTCAAACGGATTATTCCATTTCATCAAGAAATTGTTGAACTCCTTCAGCCCAAGAGCCTTTGGAGAGAGGTGTATATACATCCATGATTTCTTCAGGAGTGTCTAAGCCTTGACCAAAGTATTTTTCAGATAAACCTTTAGTTACAGCTTCCAGAGCTTGAGGATAATTATCAAACTTAAGCGTTCCCCTGCTATGAATGCCCCAGCCCCAGCAATTGTGAGAATCATCAGGAATTTTTTTACAAAGATTAGACTCTTGTTGGGCAATGGCTACTAATAAGCGGGGGTCAATATTATATTTTCTGGAAATAACAATTAAAGCATCAGCATGAGGCAATAAAGGCGAATGGTATTTTTCCAGATATTTTTTAATGATTACAGGAATAGCATCATTTGATTTAACTGAGATAATAAAGGCGCCGATGGTTTCCGGTAAAACAGCATGAGAAGTAATAGAGTCACTAGTTGCACCAGCTATTTTAGGCCGGGAAGCTCGAGAAGGAATAGCAGCAAGGTATTGATAGGTGAATAAACTGAGAAATAAGACGAGAGAAGTGGTTATAAGCCAGGCAGATATAACTAGAGGTTTTTTCATAACGATGATAGGTTTAATTTGTCATAAACAAGTGGCAGTGTCAATAGAAGTATGATAAACTACCTCTGTTACTCTAGCCACGGTGCTGAAACTGGTAGACAGGCACGCTTCAGAAGCGTGTGTTCGTCAGAGCGTGAGAGTTCGAGTCTCTCCCGTGGCACTATGCCGGGGTGCTGGAACTGGTAGACCCCACACAGTTTCGTGAAGCGCTTACACGGTCATTAGCCGGTATCGCTTTCAGAAACTAGCGGGGCAAGACTCAGACTTTGCAATTTGATAGTAGAATATAGTTAGATTGGCACTTTAAGCCGGGGTGCTGGAACTGGTAGACAGGCTACGTTGAGGACGTAGTGAGAGTAATCTCGTGCAGGTTCAACTCCTGTCCTCGGCACAAAAAAGGATATATAATAGTGCTACAATTAAGGACTCGTAGCTCAGCTGGTTAGAGCGTTCGGTTTACATCCGAAAGGTCATAGGTTCGACCCCTATCGAGTCCACCCAGCAAGGCAAGATAGCCAAGGTGGTCACGGCGGGCGTCTGAAAAACGTCAGATACTGGTTCGATTCCAGTTCTTGCCACTCATGCGGGAGTAGCTCAGCTGGTAGAGCGTTTCGTTGCCAACGAAAAGGTCGCGGGTTCAATCCCCGTCTCCCGCTCA
>Ga0209976_10001052_pt1 | contig 16615 bp, 19 predicted proteins | sample SumtaG_FD_182806 | JGI IMG/M metagenome (GOLD analysis project Ga0209976, IMG submission 182806) | Deep subsurface microbial communities from Indian Ocean to uncover new lineages of life (NeLLi) - Sumatra_00157 metaG (SPAdes) (version 2) | ecosystem: Environmental > Aquatic > Marine > Oceanic >...
ATTTTCCGTCTGCCCACCATTCCCCTAACTCAAACTTTAAGCTTTGCCTTGTTAAGCTTAGCTGCCATTCTTCTCATCACCGCCATCCATATCATTGTCGCCTCTATCGGCATCATCACCACCGAAGTTGATCACACCATCTGGATCTTTCGGGATCTGGCTGCCATGGGCCGTGTCCCCATCGACATCTACGCTGAATTCATCAGAACCTTTCTCACCTTTATCATCCCCATCGCTCTTATCTTTACCTTTCCCGCCAAAGCCATTTTTGGACTCTTATCACCCCTCACCATTATTCTTACCCTTACCGCCTCCCTCCTGGTTTATCTTCTCTCCCTCCTTTTCTGGCGCTACGCCCTAACTCAATACTCCTCTGCCTCAAGTTAATTTTGAGTCCTTCAGAATATACTTAACTGCTTCTAACAAATTCTCTGCTTCATAATCAGGCTTTATTTTTATTGATTCATCAGAACCAGTTTTAACCCATATTGTCTTACACCCAGCTTTTTTACCCAGTAGGATGTCTGACTGTCTATCTCCAATTACATAAGACTTTGATAAATCTATATCATATTCCTTGACTGCTTTTTCAATCATGCCAGCCTTCGGCTTCCTGCAATTACACTTATCCTCAAGCGAGTGGGGACAGAAGTAAGTTTTTTCAATCTTTATCCCCTCAACCCCTACTTGCTTCAAAATATAATCATTAATTTCATGAAATTTCTCAATTGTTAACCTGCCTAAACTAATTCCAAGCTGATTAGTAATAAAAAATAATTTAAAGTCAGTCGCCGCCAACAACTTTAAGGCAGGTATCGTATTAGGAAAAAGTTGCACTTCCATAATAGAATCAACTATTTCATCCTCAGGTTCCACATTTATATTCCCGTCTCTATCTAAAAATATTGCCTTAACCATATTTATTTAATCATAGCATTTCTGATTAATGATAAAATACGCCCTATGTCATCAAAGAAAACCTATTTTATCTATACCTTCGGCTGTCAGGCGAATAAATCTGATTCTGAGCGCATTGCCGGTGATTATCAGGCTAGGGGATACCAAAAAACTAAAAAGGTTGACCAAGCCGACGAGATTATTATCAACACTTGTGCAGTCCGCCAGCGGGCTGAAGATCGGGTTATTGGCTTAATCAATAATCTGGCTAAAAAATTCAAAAACAAAAAATCTAAACCCAAAATCATCCTCACCGGCTGCATGATTCATCATGGCCAATACCAGCTTCTGCAAATGCTGCCCTTGGTTGATGAAATCCTGCCCATTATGGAGGTTGGTTTTAACCAACCCATCATTCGCCGCGACCAGCATCATGCCTGGGTGCTTATCTCTACCGGCTGTAACTCTTTTTGTTCTTACTGCATTGTTCCTTTTTCCCGCGGCCGTGAACACTCTCGCTCCATGAAAGATATTCTTAAAGAAATCCGCCAGTTAACCGAAAAAGGCTACTTTGAAATCACTCTTGTCGGTCAAAACGTTAACTCCTACGGTCTAGAAAAAGTCGGCATCAGCTTAAGAAAACTTTTAATGCGTCATCCTGAAAAAATTAAACTGCCTTCTAACCAATCCCAATACAAAAAGTTCAAAGCTCAACCTCCCTTTGCCAAACTTTTAGAAAAAGTTTGTTCCTTCCCCCAAATCAAAAAAATCCGCTTCTTATCTTCCAACCCTTGGGATTTTTCCGACGAGCTAATCGACTGCATTGCTAAACATTCTCAAATCGATCGCTACATCCACCTGCCGGTCCAGTCAGGCAGCAACCAGATCTTGAAAAAAATGAACCGCGGCTACACCCGTCAACACTATTTACAACTAATCAAAAAAATCCGCCAGAAAATCCCCAATGCTGAACTAGGCACCGACATTATTGTTGGTTTTCCCGGCGAAACTGACAAAGACTTTCAAGACACCGTTGATTTAGCCAAAAAAGTCGGCTTTAAACTTGCTTTTGTAGCTCAATACTCACCTCGACCTCACACCGCTGCCTCCAAGCTGTATCAAGACAACGTTCCTCCGGCCGTCAAAAAACAGCGCTGGAAAATTCTTGATGACCTCATTAACCTTAAAAACATCAAATCTCGACCCAAAGTCATTAAATGAAAAAACTTTTAATCATCTGCGGCCCGACCGCCACCGGTAAAACCGGTCTTGGGCTAAAACTGGCCAAAAAATTGAATGGCCAAATTATCTCAGCCGATTCTCGCCAGGTCTATCTTGGCATGGATATTGGCACCGGCAAAGACCTCCATCTTATTAATAATATTAAAGTTTGGGGTTATGATCTTGTTAAACCTGATCAGGATTTCAGCCTGGCTCATTTTGTTAAGTTCGCTCGGCCTTTAATTAAAAAAATCCAAGCTCAAAACCAACTGCCCATTCTTATCGGCGGCACCGGCCTTTACCTTCAAGCCATCACCAAGCCTATCAAGACCATCAATATTCCGCCTGATCCTAAACTTCGCCAAAAACTAACCAGCTTAACTATTAAACAGCTCCAAACCAAACTCAAAAAACTTAACCCAGATAGATTTAACTCCATGAACCACTCTGACCAACACAACCCTCGTCGCCTTATCCGCGCCATCGAGATTCAAAAATCCAAGACAAAAAAACCTTCTCCCCCTCAACTTTCCTTAGATGTTCTTTGGCTCGGCCTGACTGCCCCTAAATCTGTTTTAGATGAAAGAATCATCAAAAGAGTTGACCAGCGCTTCAAGCTCGGGGCTGAAAAAGAAGTCAAAAAACTGCTTAACTCTGGCTATACTTGGGATTTACCGGCCATGTCTGCCATGGGCTATAAACAGTGGCAGCCATATTTTGAAAATCAAGCCTCACTCGAAGATGTCAAACAAGCCTGGATCAAAGCTGAACAGCAATATCTGAGACGCCAACTCACCTGGTTTAAAAAACAAACCAATATTCACTGGTTTGACATCACTCAAAGAAACCTGTATCCAAAACTAGCCACAAAAGTAGCTGCTTGGTATACTAAGTAAATAGTATGAAAACAGCTAAAATCGAAATCTCTCATAAAACCATTACTTTTACAATCTTCCTTTTAATCTCTTTGGCATTCTTGTATCAAATCCGCAGCATTATTCTTTTGCTCTTCATCGCTATCATCTTCATGTCAGCCTTAAGTCCAATCGTTGACAGAATGGAGAAACTTAAACTTCCCCGTGGCCTGAGTGTTATTCTTCTCTATATTCTCATCTGGTCAGTCGTCAGTTTCGGCATTGCCTCTCTTGTACCGCCCTTAGTTGAACAGTCATCTAGGTTTATCAGCCGCTTACCTCAAGATGTCACTCAATTAACCGGCGGCAAATTCGATCTCTCTGTTTTCCAACCCCAACTCAACACCTTACCTCAAAGAATTTTCAAGCTGGTTGTTGGCATCTTCAATAATGTGATTGTTATCTTTACCTTTATGGTTATTCTCTATTACCTCATCATCGAAAGAAAAAATTTAAAAAAATCTCTCACTTTCCTTTTTGGTGATGGTGATCGGGAAAAACACGCCGAAGTCTTTATTGACAAACTTGAACACAAGCTCGGCAGCTGGATGCGCGGCCAACTAGCTTTGATGCTTATTGTCGGTCTCATGTCCTATGTTGGTTTGACTTTTCTAGGTGTTGAGTTTGCCGTCCCCTTAGCTTTCATCGCCGGCCTTTTCGAGATTATCCCTAATGTTGGCCCGACTATTTCCATGATTCCCGCTATCTTAGTTGCTCTCGGTTCATCATCAGTTTTAGGCTTAGCTGTTTTTGCCCTCTATTTTGTCATTCAACAAGTAGAGAACAGCATCATTGTTCCTAAAGTCATGTCTAAAGCCGTTGGCCTGAGCCCTTTGGTTATCATTATTGCCTTACTCACCGGCTTTAAAGCCGCTGGTGCTGCCGGCGCAGTCCTGGCTATCCCCACCCTTCTTTCTATCGAAATCTTCATCAATGACCTCTACCACCGCCATCATCGGAAGAAGTAAAAAATCCCGATTTTCATCGGGACTTTTTATAGCTAGGAAGCTGTAAGCCAGATTCTGTTTGATTAGGTGACATCTATCTATGCCTTCAAACCTTGACCCTCAGGGAAGCATCCTCAAGCGGGTCGATCGGAAGTTGCTGCAAAGAGTATTGCCTCCGTCCCGATTTAATCAGGACTGGATCTTTGATGAGCGCATCAAAGTCGTTTCACCCCTCGCCAACCTATTAAGTTGTTAAGAGCTCGTCTCTGTGGCTTCACTGTCAGTAAACTCGATCTAGTCTACTGCTCCTACTTGCGTAGGATCTCCTGCTTCCTGCAGTCTGGACTTTCCTCTCCCCGCCTAAATGCGTTAGCTTTTAGTGGGAAGCGTCACCACACTTCCTAGCTGACGTATATTATATCATCCATTGACAACTCAGAGAAGATATTCACATAATTAAGTCAGTCTTTTTTTAGAAAGGGGGTGAGTAATAAATGCCATATTCTTCTACTGCTGTTTCTAGCTGGCAGCAAGCTATCTGGGTCGCCGGTGCCAACATCTTGAGCCGCTTTTTTGGTTTTTTACCCAGTCTATTTGGTGCCCTTTTAATTTTTCTTTTAGGTCTTATCCTAGCCAAATGGGGTAAAACTTTAATCATCAAAGTCCTTGGAGCAATCCAACTGGATAAGCTATTAAGAAAAGGTGGTCTTGACCCCTTTCTTAAAAAAGCCGACATCCAGGGTAAAATCGAGGTCTTTCTTGGTGAGATTGTCCGTTGGTTAATCATCATTGTCTTTTTCATCGCCGGTGTTAACATTCTCGGTTTAACCACCGTCTCAGCTGTTCTCAGCGGTCTTTTGGGCTATATCCCCAACATCATTTCAGCTGTTTTAATCCTCAGCATTGGTGTGCTTTTGGCTGGCTTAGTTGAAAACCTTATCAAAGGTGCTGTCAGTCAAGTTGATCCTAAAACCAGCCGGCTCTTAAGTAAAATCGCCAGCTACTTGGTAGTTGTCGTTTCCACTTTAGCCGCTGTTAATGAACTAGGAATTGCCCAATCACTCATTAACACTCTATTCGTCGGAGTTATTGCTACCTTAACCCTGGGTGTAGGCTTAGCTATTGGCCTTGGCGCCAAGGATCTAGTCTCCAAAATGCTCATGGATTGGTATGTTCAATCCATCAAAAAAGGTAAAAAGTAAACCATGACTCTGATCCAGGGTTTATTACTAGGCCTTTTACAAGGCCTGACAGAGTTTTTACCGGTTTCTAGTTCCGGCCATTTAGTCATTGCCCAGCATTTTTTTAATTTTTCTACTCCTCCGGTAGCCTTTGACATCTTTGTTCACCTGGCTACTGCCTTAGCCGTCATCATCGTCCTCAAGCCTGTCTTATTAAAACTCAACCGTCGCCTTATTGGCTTAATTTTGTTAGCCAGCCTGCCAGCTGGCCTGATTGGTTTTTTTCTCAATCAGAAAGTTGAAGCCTTATTCAACTCCTTAGTTTTAGTCGGTTTAGCTTTCATCATTACTGCTGTTTTATTATTCTCTACTCGTCTAACTCATCGCCTGGCTCGAAAACAAACCACCAAACTCACCTCCCAAAACTCATTCATCATCGGTCTATTTCAAGCCTTAGCCATTGTTCCCGGTATTTCCCGTTCCGGCAGCACCATCACCGCCGGTCTATTCCAACGCCTCAAACCTGAAACCGCCTTCAACTTTTCCTTTTTATTAAGCCTGCCTGCCATCTTAGGCGCTCAACTACTTCATTTAAATGAATTGACCAATACCGGTTCTTACTCACCTTTAAGTTTAACCGTCGGGTTCTTCAGCGCCTTTATCTCCGGCCTTTTATCTCTCAAACTTCTCAAAAAACTCCTTATCAAAGGTAAACTCCACTGGTTTGGCTTTTATTGTTTACTGGTTGGCAGTTTGATTCTAATTACTTGCCTTTAAAAATTCATCTTCAGCTAAAAACTCACATACAGCGGATGAGCCTGTAAAGGCTTCAGCAATCCGCCGCTATCACTTAGCTCGCCTCTGGCAATCCCCACCATTTGTTCCTCTGTCTTAATCACTGTCAAAAGCGGCACCAACCGAGCTTGGGATTCAGCCGTGATACTGCTGGATAATCTTAATTTGATTTCATAAACTCTGCCAATCGGCAGATCTAAAACCTTTTTTTCCATTCGCACCCCACTCCCTGGACTTAACCCCAGTTCACCCTCGCTATTGATCAACAGCAGCCACACCAGCAGCTCCTGGCTTCCTCTAATACCTTCAGCTAAAAGCTGAGCTTGGTTACTGCCAGCTTCACCCATTAACCTTAACTCTGCTTCAGTTGTTTCATCAGTCACAAAAAACACCCCCGGCCAAGTGGTTCTTTTTCCTAAAATGCTTATTTCCACCCGACCTGAAACAGCTCCCTCAGGTACTTTGAACTCAATATAGCTGCCGGTCCAACTGACCAGATTATCTTCCTTAATCTTTTTTCCAGCCAAGCTCACCCAGGAGTCTTTATGCAAGCCGCCCAAGTTCTCTCCATGAACCAAAACAGCATCTCCAACCTTACCGAAAAAGTGATCCACTAAAAATATTTTTGGCGGTCCTTGAGGTACCTCAAACTCAGTCGTTATTGGCTGGGGTTGAGGCAGCAAGGCCGCCTCAGATCTGGTCCTGGTTCGTTCTAGGGCTGCTTGCTGAATTGGCCAATACGCTCCCACCATCAACAGAAAAGTGCCAATTCCCAACATCTTCTTCCAACTCAATTTGTAGAACCAATAAAGTATGCGTGTTCTTTTTTTCATTATAGACCTAACCTTCGCGGCTAATTGTTATAGTTTGACTTTTTGCGTCAAAGGTAATGTTAAACTGATCAAAAAATCCAATCCTGCCCAAAATATTATTTGCCTGAGGATTTTCTGAAAACACCACTGGAATAGGTACTTCCTCCCTGCCGATCTTAATCACAAACTCTCCCCGGTAAGCAAAGGTTTTCTGGCCGGCAAAACCTTCAATCGTAATTCTCGGTAACTCTGTCAACTCCACTCCCAAATCCTCAGCTAAAGTTTTTGGTAAAGCTGATACCACCGCCCCACTATCAATCAAAAACTCCATTTCTTTATATCCCTTAATCGTTTTCACCGGTAGTTTTATCTGAGGGTTAATCGCATTGCCAAAATGCTTGTATAAAGTTTGTTGATAGGGGATAGTTAAAATCGCTCCGTCCATTCCTTGGGAAATTAAACCAGCAAAGCCGGTTTTTGGTTCCATCGTCTTCACTTGAGTATTTTTTCTCTGCCAAGCATATAGCAATCCTGCTACCACCATCACTAAAACTAATGAGAATACCTTTAAACTCGCTATCAACTGCCATCGGTGACGAATATTATCAGTGCCTGTTCGCATAGTCATGATAGTATTATAGCATTGCAGCCACGACCTTCTTGTGTTACCTTCTTAAGTATGAAAAAATTTATTCTTTTTCTTATTATTATTTTCTCCCTATTCTATTTTAATACTAAACCAACTGAAGCCAAAGAAGAATCTTCCAATAATCGGGTTATCATTCAAAGCGATCAAATCATCCAAGGCCCATTATTTAAAGCCGGCAAATCAATTTACTTACAAGGTGAGGTTGACGGCGATGTTTTTCTTGTTGGCGGCGAAGTGATTGTTGATGCCACTATCAGCGGAGACTTAATTGTTGTTGCCGGTCAAGTAAATATTAAAGGTAATATTCTGGATGATCTTCGTCTTGCCGCTGGTCAGATAGACGTTAATGCCCACATTGAAGGAGACGTCTCTTTAGCCGGAGGCCAAGTCACTTTAGAGCCAGGCACGACCATCAACAATCATCTGGCGATTGCCGCCGGCTTGATTGAATACAATGGTCAGGTTTCAAAGAATGCCTGGCTTAACTCTGGCCGGATCCGTTTTAACGGCCAAGCCGAGAAAGATGTTTTTATTAATGCCGGCACCATCGATGTCTATTCAGACACCGTCATCAACGGTAATCTTAAAATCACCTATGGCGAAAAACCGATCATCAGTAATCGAGCCGTCATCAGCGGCGATCTGATCGAAGAAAAATCCCTGCCTCTAGAAGGCAGACCATCTTCAAAAAATCTTCAACTCGAAAAATCTCCGGCTGTTAAAAAAATCACTGCTTTTTTTGTACTCCAAAAGCTAATGTCTTTAACTATTAATGTTTTGATTGGTTGGTTATTAATTACCCTCTTGCCGGGTTTGGCCAAAAAACTGGTTCAAATCAGTCACCGGCAATCCGGCTCAGCCATTGGTTGGGGATTCCTGACTCTTTTAATCACTCCTATTATCGGTCTTGTCTTCACTATCTCTTTGATCGGCATTCCTTTAGGCGTCTTAACCTTTTTATACTACGGTTTCTCTCTCTATCTCGCCCAATTAATTGCCGCTTTAATCATCGGCAGTCATTTATTAAAAGACATCAAGTTTAAAAAACCTTATAAAAACTTAGCTCTAGGAGCCATAGTCTTAGCCTTGTTAAAACTAGTCCCAATCCTTGGCTGGATTACCTACTTTATTCTCACCCTCTTCGGTCTCGGCACTCTTACTCTTCAGGAAAAATCAGTCTTAGCCAAATTAAGGAAGAAAAAATAATCGTCTGATGCAGGCAATCAAGTATCAATTAATCTTATTTGCTCTCTTCTTTATCTACATCATCATCAGGTTAATCGGCATTTCCAGTTTTCCTTTAACTCTTTGGCAATACATCTATTGGGGTGGTCTTGTCAAAAACACTTTCTTGCTTCTAACCTCTTTCACCCTCACCTACTACATCCTAGACTCGATCCGCCATCGTCCCCGCAGCGGCCCCAAAATTATCTCCGGTAAAAACTTAAAGAAAATTCTTTATCCTACCTTGGTTCTCAGCTGGCTGGCCGTTGTCACCCATGCTTTTTTTGATTCTTTAAAAATACTTTTACCATTTAAACTCCTGCCTCTTTATCAATTTGCTGATTTAATGGATGAAACCATCTCCCATATTTTTATGTTCCTGCCCATTCTCGTCATGTTTTTTATTGTTACCTTCCTGGAGATTGAACGCCCTTTGCAGAAACTGCTTGAAAAAAAAGAAATAATTTTACTTACCTGCCTGAGCCTTCTCATCGGTATAGTCTGGGGACTTAACTTGACAGAAGGCCGGCTGGCCTTTGCTACCAGTTTTCCTGTCATGCTGGTTTATCTCTTTTTAACCCTCTATCTATTTAAAAAGCACCATCTTAACTTGTCTTCCCGTCCTTGGAATCTGATGGCTATTATTATCCTGACCTCTGGCTCAATCAGCCTGACTGTCTGGAACCTGATTTTTCAATCAACCCCCGAGTTATTCACCATCCTTCAATGAAACTCTTAGTCGCTACTCGTAATCAGCATAAATTTAGAGAAATAAAGCAAATTCTTAAAAGCATCCCTTACCGTATTATTAACTTAAACCAACTTAAATCTATTTCCAAAGACCTTGACGTTCGAGAAACCGGTAAAACCTTTAAAGCCAATGCCATTCTCAAAGCCAAAGCCTTCAGTCGCCAAGCTAATCTGCTCACCGCTGCTGATGACTCTGGTTTAGTCATCGACGCCCTCAACGGTCAACCAGGTATTTATTCTGCCCGCTTTGCTAACAATGACTTTACCACTGCCATGAAAAAAATCATTAACCAACTAAAACACGTGCCTTTTAAAAAAAGAACCGCTAAGTTTGTTTGTGTTGTTGCCTTATATGATCCTGACAAAAAACATCTAACCACCTTTACTGGGGAAACTCATGGCTGGATTACCACTAGTCCTAAGGGCAATAACAACTTTGGCTATGATCCTATTTTTCTTTCTCAAGACTTAAACCAAACCTTTGGTCAAGCCAGCTTTAGCCAAAAAAATCAAGTCAGCGCCAGAGCTCGAGCCTTTATTCAGCTCAAGCAGTTCTTATCTCCAACCAGTAAATAAGCACTAATAATCCCAAAAGCGCCAGTGATATCCAAACTGTCTTTAATAAATCTTTGATAATTAAATTTTTCTCGCCTCCTGCCTCTTGCTTAGGTTCAGCCTCAGCTCTCTCAACTTTCTCAGCTCTCTCAACTTTCTCAACTTTTTTCTCTTTTTTCAGTCGGTATTTTTGTGCCCTGATTTTCTGTTTTTTAGTTCGTCTCTTCGCCATAGTGTAAGTATATTATAAATTATCTTTGTTGTAGCTTTACTGCAGGGGCTAATGGACGATGTTGGAACCTATTTTTTATTCGACTATGGAAAATTCCAAGCTGGTGATGATACTATCAAGGGGATAGTGCTATCGGTAACAAATTTCTTTGGAATCATGATTCGAGCCAAACTCTTGGGATATATCAAGTGATTTAATGTTTGAATATCATTATGGACATTCAAGTCTCCTTCGGGTTCTCTATGACAAACAATGACAGCTTCCAGAGTATATCCATACTCGTTCATAATTTCTGTATAGCCACTAACTGCTTCTTCAACTAAGACACCATTAAAAAAGGAGTACTCACCATCGGCATTAATTCTTCCGTGCCCAAGCATAATTTGAATTTCAGGTGTGTATAAAAGAGGTTTTATCTCTTCGTCTGTTCTTTTCCTTTCTTTATCTTCTACAAAAGGAAGAACAAACAATTCTCTTTGAAACACATGGGGATGGTTGGGGGCATAAAATCTGCCTTCCTTCATTGGCAGTCCTAATAATATTCCAAGTGCACTTAGTTCTGTTTTAATGTAGTTCGGAATGATCTTTTCTTTTTTCATACACGGGAAAATAATTTTTCAATTATAGTTTAGTAAATCTTTTCGCCTCGTTTATTGTTGTGAGATTTTATCAAGTAGAAAGAGGAAATGCAATGTTATAGGGCTTTTTGTAGGGGTTAATGGACTATGCCTGCCCGCAGATGCTTCCGCCACCAACTGCGTCAGCTGTAGGCGGATACAGGCAGGTTCGAACATTTCTCATTGACAAACGGCCTTAAATATTTGAAAATCACCTATAGAACACATATGTTACTCGATTTATCTATTATTCAATGGTTGGTTCTGGGTTTGTTTGTTTGGGTTATTGCCCTGACTGTCTTAATGATTCAGGCAAACTTGCATTATCGCCATCTGACTAAAAATATCACCAAAAAAGACTTAAAAAACGTTCTTTCCGAAATCCTCAGCCGAGTCCAGCTCAATCAAAAAGAACTCAAGGAACTGGACTCTACTTTACAAAAAGCCAGAACCTCAATGCAATCCCACATCCAGAAAGTCGGCTTTGTCCGATTCAATCCTTTTCCTCAGACTGGTGGCGACCAAAGCTTCTGTTTAGCTTTACTGGATGAAAAAGATGATGGTTTTGTGTTAAGCTCATTACATTCGCGTGACACTACTCGTTTTTACGCCAAAACCGTTAAAAACGCCCAAGGCCACGGTTACCAGTTATCTAAAGAAGAAAGAAAGGCAATCAAAAATGCCAAATAAAAAAAAGAAAATTTTACTCATCCTTGCTAGTCTTGGCATCTATTTACTTTCTACCGGTCTTTCCTTTGCTGTTTTTACCGCTTACTCTCGCGGCGCCATCTTTTACTCTCCTTTACCTGAGGGCGAAGAACTAGAGACTGCCGACCGTAAAGCCTTAGTTGATATTACTGGTCCTAAATCCGAATCCTGTCCCTTAAATGGTCAAAAACACACCAAAATCGAAAAAACCATCTGGGAAAGTCGCCGGCCTTTGGCAGTCATGATTGAAAATCACCAAGAGTCCCGCCCTCAGTCAGGTTTAACCGATTCAGATGTTGTTTACGAAACTGTGGCTGAAGGCGGCATTACCCGCTTCATGGCCCTTTTCTATTGTCAGGCTGCCGCTTATGAATCTATTATCGGTCCGGTCAGAAGTGCCCGTACTTACTTTTTAGACTGGGCTTCTGAATACAACTTTCCTCTTTATGCTCACGTCGGTGGCGCCAACACTCCTGGCCCGGCCAATGCCTTAGGTCAAATTTCCGGTTTCGGCTGGTCCGCCGCCAATGACCTTAATCAGTTCTCTATTGGCTATCCCACCTTTTGGCGTGACTATGAAAGACTCGGCCGGACCGTTGCCACCGAACACACCATGTATTCCACCACCGAAAAACTCTGGGCTGTTGGCGAAAAGCGTGGCTACACCAACTTAGACCCTGATGATCAAGAGTGGGAGGATGACTTCCAGCCTTGGAAGTTTGTCAAAGACGAAGCCAATTTTGGTGACCGAGGTGACACCCAAAGCATTGATTACAATTTCTGGGATAAGTCTGAGTATGAAGTCAGCTGGCAGTATGACAAAGAGAATAATCTCTATAAACGCCTTAATGATGGTCAATCTCATAAAGATTTAAATGTTGACGAGCAGTTAACTGTTAAAAACGTCATTATCCAGTTTGCCACCGAACGCTCAGCTAACGATGGTTATCCTGGTGATATCCATCTCTTATACGGCACTATCGGCAAGGGTAAGGCCTTAATCTTTAAAGACGGCCAGGCAGTCAAAGGCACCTGGGGTAAAGCCAGTCGTCTCGCCAGAACCATCTTTTATGACGAAAAGGGCAAGGAAGTTAAGTTCAACCCCGGCCGCATCTGGATTTCTATCTTAGCAGTCGACGTCGAAGTAGATTATTAACAAGTTCCTGCCCAAAGGAGGCCATATGGCCAACCTACAGGATCTTTTTGTTTCAAAGGTCAGGGTTAAATTAATTCAGGTCTTTCTTAGTAAACCTCAAGAAATCTTTTATGTTCGCCAGTTAGTCCGTTTAACTGAAGAAGAAATCAATGCTGTCCGCCGCGAGTTATCCCGCATGGAAGAGAGAGCTATGGTTAAAAAAGAGCCTCGTGGTAATCGACTCTACTATTTTTTCAGAAAAGACTATGCTTATTACCAAGACCTTATCAGCCTGGTTGCCAAAACCACTGGTCTAGGCGCTGATGTTATTAAACACAAAAACAAACTAGGCAACATCAAGTTTGCCATGTTATCTGGTCGTTTTGCCCGCCACATGCCTAGAAAATCAGACGAAGATATTGATCTTTTACTGATCGGCAATATCAATCTACCAGAGCTTAATAAACTTGTTCGCAAAGCTGAATCCCAACGGGAAAAGGAGATCAACTATGCTCCCATGACCCTTGATGAATTTGAATTTAGGAAGTCTCGCCGAGATCCGTTTTTACAAAAAATCTTAGCCAGCGGCCGAGTCATGCTTATCGGTGACGAGGAGGAAATGGTAACTTAATCTATATGCAACAAAAAGTCATGAAGGTCGGCAACAGTGTTGGTGTCACTGTCCCCGCCAAATTTGTTAAATCCGTCGGCATCAAGGTAGGCGACATGGTTGAAGTTAAAACTGTCCTAGAAACTGGTCAAGTCATCTACACTTTCAAAGGCGCCAAACAACTAGCCCTCAGTTCATTCCAGAAAAGATGAAATTATGTCACCTCTGCGCCGCTTCTTCTTAATTGTTTTACTGGTTATCTCCGCCGTTATTATCAACCTTCCTTATGGTTCTACTCTCCTAAAACGCGATCTCAGCCTTAAAAAAGGCTTGGATCTGCAGGGCGGCACCCATTTGGTTTTGGAAACCGACATGAAAGACATTGACTCTCAAGACAAGTTAGACGCTTTAGAATCAGCCAAGCAAGTCATCTCTCGCCGAGTTGACCTTTATGGTGTTACCGAACCAGTCATTCAAACCGCTACCCTCAAAGACTCTTATCGGATTATTGTTGAGCTTCCCGGCATCCAAAACATCAACCAAGCCGTCGATCTTATCGGTCAAACCGCCCAGCTTGATTTTCGTCAAGATACCTCTCCTGATGCTGGCGAAATCAACTATGCCAGTCCTTCAGCTTTTATGAGAGTTTTCTCTTTTACTTCCACCGGCCTGACCGGTAAAGAGTTAAAAAAGGCCGCTGTCAACTTTGACCAATCCGGTCAGACCAGCGGTCAACCTGTAGTTGCTTTGGAATTTACTCCGACCGGCGCCCAGAAATTTGCTGATATCACTCAAAGAAATGTTTCCCGGCCGGTCGCCATTTTCCTCGATGATCAGCTAGTTACCGCTCCCATTGTCAACGAACCCATCACCACCGGCCAAGCTGTCATTTCTGGCAATTTCACTTCGGAAGCCGCCAGCCAACTAACCATTCAGCTTAATGCCGGCGCTTTACCTGTTCCCATCAAAATAGTTGAGCAAAAAAACATCTCGGCTACTTTAGGGGCTGACTCAGTTATCAAAAGCGTTAAGGCCGGCATCGTCGGTTTAGGTTTAGTCATGCTTTTTATGATTCTTCTTTATGGCAAAAACGGCTTCCTGGCTGACATCGCTCTCATCATTTATGGCCTGATCACTCTTACCGTCTACAAACTTATCCCTGTCACTCTCACCCTGCCCGGCATCGCCGGCTTTATCCTTTCTGTTGGTATGGCCGTTGATTCTAACATTTTAATTTTTGAACGCCTCAAAGAAGAACTCCGTACCGACCGGCCTTTTTCGGTTGCTTTGGAACTCGGTTTTGGCCGTGCCTGGGACTCCATCAAGGACGCCAACACTGCCACCATCATGACTGCTTTAGTTTTAATTAATCCTTTAAACTGGAACTTTCTTAACACTTCAGGCATGGTTAGGGGTTTTGCCTTAACTCTGCTTATTGGTGTTCTTATCAGTCTTTTCACCGGCATTGTCGTCACTCGCACCCTCATGCGTCTTTTTTTACTGCCAAGGAGTAAAACATGATCAACTTCATGAAATACAAACGCCTCTATTTTTTAATTTCCTTGCTGTTTTTAATTCCCAGCCTATATTTTCTTTCTCGCTTCGGTCTTAAGCCGGCTCTAGATTTTACCGGCGGCTCACTCTTAGAGCTAGCCATTAAACCCACTCATATACCCCAAGTCTCTATTCCTTTACTCCAGGATATTGCCAGGCAAGGCTTTAACCTTGACCAGATTCAGGAAACCGATAGCGGCACCTATCTTTTTAAAGGCAAAGACTTTGATCAGGATTTGAACCAAAAATTCCAACACGAAATCTCCACTTTTATTGGTGAACCCACCGAAATCAGCTTTGAAAACATCGGTCCTACTTTAGGTAGGGAACTGATTAAAAAAACCCTCGCCGGCATCATCATCGCCGCCGGTTTTATCATGCTCTATGTTGCTTATCGTTTTAAGGATAAAAAATATGGTATTTGTGCCATTTTAGCCATGCTTCATGACTCTTTTATCATGCTGGGCATCTTCAGCTTTTTAGGTGTTTATCTTAACGTTGAAGTCGACGCCCTATTTGTCACTGCTCTTCTCACCATTCTTTCTTTCTCAGCTCACGACACCATTGTTGTTTATGATCGCATCCGTGAATCACTCAGGTTAAACCCCCAACTTAGCTTCACTGACACTGTCAACAAAGCTATCACCGAAACTCTTGGTCGCTCAGTCAACAACTCTTTAACCATCATTTTCATGCTTCTTTCTCTCTATCTTCTCGGCGGTGTTACCATCAAGTGGTTTATCTTTGCCCTCCTCATCGGCACCATCTCCGGAACATACTCTTCCACCTTCACCGCCGCTCCTCTTCTGGTTCTATGGGAGGAGATAAAGAACAGAAAGAAAAAACTATGACCACCATCTACTTCGCCCGCTGAGACATATCACTTGCCGATTTCCTTAATTCTCTTTAACAAATACTCCCGCTTGTTTTTCTTCGCATCCTCCATCACCTCATCAAACAGCTTCTCCAACACCTTTCCCACCTTTGGCCCGCCTTTAATTTTCAACCCCTTCATCACATCACTGCCATTAACCTTTAAATCTTTAATCTGCATTGGCGTATAAAGCACTTCACCAATTCTTTGCTGTAACTCTCGCAACCTCCATGAGGTCGCTTTACTACCCCCGCCAATCCGGTCGCCGATCCGCAACATCATCATATTGTTAATATTCTCCCTGCCCACTCTTCTGATAAACCTCCTGATGGCCTTATCAGTCATTTTCGGGTCATAAGCAAACATATGCCAGCGCACCAACAGCCATAACAAGTCAATCTCCTTTTTACTCATTTTCAACCGCCTGGCTATGGCTTTGACCATTCTCGCTCCCACCACCTCGTGATTGTAAAAGGTAATCTCCTTACCCTTGCCTCGATCCATCTTCACCTTCGGTTTACCAATGTCATGCAATAAGGTCGCCAACCTTATAATCGGGTTAGGCGAAGGACAACCCTCCAAAGAATCCAAACTATGATGCCAGACATCTTTAGTATGATGGCCTGCCTGTTGTATCTCTCGGGTTTCAATTAGTTCCGGCATAATATGTCCTAATAAACCGCTGGTAAACAACAACAAAATGCCGTCTTTCGGGTAAGCAGAAGCAATTGTCTTCAACAGCTCATCCCTCACTCGCTCTGTTGCAATTTCTTTAATCAAATCTGCATTTTTACTAATTGCTCTAAAAGTTTTTTCCTCAATTGTAAAACCCAACTGAGCCGCAATCCGTATCGTTCGCATCATCCGCAAAGCATCCTCTTGAAACCGTTTATCTGCTTCACCCACCGCCCTCACAATTTTATCCTTCAAATCTTTTTGT
>Ga0209976_10001053_pt1 | contig 16600 bp, 16 predicted proteins | sample SumtaG_FD_182806 | JGI IMG/M metagenome (GOLD analysis project Ga0209976, IMG submission 182806) | Deep subsurface microbial communities from Indian Ocean to uncover new lineages of life (NeLLi) - Sumatra_00157 metaG (SPAdes) (version 2) | ecosystem: Environmental > Aquatic > Marine > Oceanic >...
GGAACTCGAGAAAACATAATATAATATCCCCTAATTTCCTAATTAAATGGTAACTAAATTTTATCCCATGTCCAAAACCCTCGTGTTTTGGGTTGCTTTTCTCGTTTCTCTCATTCTTTTTTTTCCGGTTTCCAATCATTAAACAATTTTTTAAATTTCTTTTTAAGCTTTACCTATACCTATTTCTTAAAAGGGTTTTTTTTTAAAAGAATTTATAATTTATAAGATTCTTTTAGGAAGGGGTTTATTGTTTTTTTAAGTTATACCTGTATTTTCACTAAATTATAATGAGAATATTTTTGTTTTCACTTGAACTAATTAATCACAGAAATCAACACAAATTTTAAATTAAAAGTGAGGTTTTAAAAATGAACAAAAAAGAAGAAATTGAAATTGTAGAAGAATTAGATACAACCGGATTATTTTGCCCAGAACCATTATTTGAAGTTCGCAACTTATCAGAAACTGTTGAAGTCGGTCAATGTTTTAGGGTGGTAGCCGACGATCCCGCAGCCGAAGAGGATTTACAGAGATGGGCAAAACGAACAGGTACAGAATTATTAGATTTTACCAATGAAGATGGCATTTTAACATTTGTATTTAGAAAAAAAAAGTAGGAGGTATGAAAAAAGATGAGTGAAGATAAAAAATGGATTTTATATGTACAAACGAGTGATGCTCCTGAGAGGCAGTATTCACCTTTAGTATTAGCCCAAACGGCAAAAGCTATGGACCTTGGAGCAAAAGTTTATTATTTAGGGACTGCTTTAAAAATATTAAAACCCGGAGAAGCGGAAAACATAAAAATGGGAGATTTTCCAAGCGTAAAAGAAATGCTCGATAAAACGATGGGTATGGGTATAGAAATTTTAGTGTGCGAAGCTTCTAAAAGGATGTTAGGATGGGAAAAGGTAGAATTAATACCAGGAGTAAAAATCGTAGGCGCTGCAACTTTAAATGATTTAGTTTTAGAGGCTGATGCTACGATGTGGTTTTAATTTTAAATTTTTTCAATTTTTATTTTAGAACTATCATTATGATAAAGAACATGATAAAAAACGATGGAGGAATGAGACAGTGAATATATATTTAGATTACCAGGCCGCACGACCTGTTGATGAGAGAGTTTTATCAGAGATGCTCCCTTATTTTAAAGAAAAATTTGCAAATCCGTCTTCTTTACATGGTGACGGGGATATTGCTACAGATATTTTAGAAAAATCTCGTGAAAAAATAGCTAAATTTATTAATGCTCCGAATATCTCTGATATCATTTTCACATCTAGTGCTACAGAATCGAATAATTTAGCCTTGATCGGTGCTGCGCTGAATCGTAAAAAGAAAGGGGACCATATTATAATTTCTGAAATTGAACATATCTCTATTTTAAATCTTGGAAAATATTTAGAGAGACAGGGTTTTAGGGTAAGTAGAGTTTCTGTAGATCAATATGGAATTGTTCGGTTTGATAAGCTTGAGCGTTTAATTACTGATAAAACCATCCTGATTTCTATTGCCTCTGCTAGTAATGAGGTAGGGTCGCTGCAACCAATAAAAGAGATAAGTGATATTGCAAGTGATAAAAAGATTTTATTTCATACAGATGCGGTAGCCAGTGAAAGTACAATACCTATAGATGTCCAAAAAGTGCCTATAGATTTAATTACACTGTCATCTAACGATATTTACGGTCCAAGAGGAGTAGGGGCTCTTTACTTGAAGAAAGGCGTTCGAGTAAATCCAGTTATAATTGGTGGTGGCCAAGAGCGAGGGATGAGATCGGGTTCTGAAAATGTACATGGATTAGTAGGTTTTGCAAAAGCAGCTGAAATCATGAAAGGAGAAATGAGCAGTGAGGCAGAGCGCCTTAAAAAATTAAGAGATAAAGTTATAAAAGGGATATTGGAAACAATTCCTAAGTCTTATTTGAATGGACATCCTGAAAAAAGACTTCCCATTAATGCCCATTTTAGATTTGATTACATTGAGGGGGAATCTTTAATTCTTGGCTTAAAAGATGAAAATATCGCGGCTGCTACTGGATCTGCCTGTAGTTCAAAAACTTTAGAACCTTCTCATACATTAATAGCAATGGGTTTATTGCATGAAGAGGCTCATGGTAGCTTATTATTATCTTTAGGAAGATTTACAAAAGAGGCGGATATTGATAAAATTTTAGAAGTGTTACCCGGAATAGTTAAAAGGTTAAGGATTTTATCACCCTTAACGCCTCCTGATTTATTAAAACAATATAAAGAGGTGGATAGTTAAATGAAATCAACAGATTATTCAGATAAAGTATTAGATCATTTTCGAAATCCTAGAAATGTGGGAGTTATTGAAGATCCAGACGGATATGGAAAGGTTGGAAATCCCGTATGCGGAGATCTTATGGAAATGTTCATTAAAATTGGGAAAAACGACAATGGAGAAGATATTATAGACGATATTAAATTTAGAACTTTTGGATGCGGTTCAGCGGTGTCTACATCATCAATGGTTACTGAAATGGCAAAGGGTAAAACTCTTGATGACGCATACAAAATCACAAGACAAGATGTTGCGGATGAACTTGATGGATTACCTCCTATTAAAATGCATTGCTCCAATTTGGCTGCAGATGCCTTACAGGCGGCCATTAGAAATTACCGATATGGGGCAAAACCTGAGGTTAATGTCATGACTTCCTGTCAAATAGATATCCAGGTAATTCTTGGCGTAGATGAATTTCTTGGAAAAGGCGTGTACAAAGAAGTTGACAGTTTAAATGAATTTGAAAACAAGAGAGTTTTAATCTTAGACTCTGGAGATGATTCTCTAGAACTCGCACTTAAATTAACGGAACACACGGGTAGAGTTATAGTAATAACTTCTGCGAAAGAAATTCCAGGATCTCTTGAGTTAAAGAGTAAATTAAGACAATCAGATGTAAAATTACTCCAACAGTCAGAGCTTTTGGAAATCAAAGGTGAAACTGACGAAGTTGAGAAAGTTGTCATTCACGATTTTGACGAAGATGAGAATTATGAATTGTTTTTAGATGCGGTTATAATACTTGATGAAAGACAGCCAAAAATAAGCTAAATTTTTTTTATTACTTAATTTTTTTAGTAAATTTTTTTATACTTTATCGTAAATTAACAAAATTTGTATTTTTGGAGGAAATTATACAAAAGGAAGTATAATTAATGTTAGATTAGCTACCCTTTTTCTTTATAACTATAATCCTTTTAATTCATAAAAAATTACTTTGGAAATCTAAGTTAGAAAAGATTAGTCAAATTCATAATTTACATTTCATAAGAATTACCTTAAAAAAGTATATTTAATCTAATGTAGTAAAGTAGTGAAGTTTTATTACATAACTAAGACTTAAAAATAAAAAAAATATGATGAGGCAATTATGAAAAAAGTAGTAATTGTTGGTGGTGTTGCTGGTGGAGCATCAGCAGCAGCACGGCTAAGAAGGTTGAGAGAGGATATAGAAATTATCATGCTAGATAAGGGGCCTTACGTATCTTTTGCTAATTGTGGATTACCTTATTATGTTGGAAACATAATCAAGGATAAAGAATCATTGGAATTGGTCACACCTGAAAGATTTCTTGAACGGTTCAATATTGACGTGAGAGTTAATAACGAGGCAATTTCAATCAATAGAGACAATAAAAAGGTTAAAGTAAGAGATTTACAAAAGATGCAAGAATACGAGCTTGATTACGATAACTTAATTTTAGCTACAGGCTCACAGCCTATTGTTCCTCCATTTCAAGGATTAGATTCTGTTCCTTATTTTACAGTATGGACAATTCCTGATGCGGTGAAGATTAGAGATTTTGTGGATAAGAATACGATTTCCCATGCGGTTGTTGTAGGTGGCGGTTTTATTGGTTTAGAAATGGCAGAAAATTTAGTAGAGAAAGGAGTTAAAGTAAAAATTATAGAAATGCTTGATCAGGTAATGCCCCCGATTGACAAAGATATTGCCCAGTTCATTCATCAGGAGTTAATTCTAAATGGAGTGTGCCTAGTTCTAGAGGACCCTGTAGAGTCTTTTGGAAGAACTAATGATGACAAGCCTTACGTTAACACGAAGAGTGGTCGTACAATTGAAACAGACTTGGTTATATTAGCAATAGGAATTAGACCACAGAGTCGGTTAGCAAAAGATGCCGGATTAGAGTTAGGGCAGAGGGGGCACATTATTGTTAATAAACATATGCAAACTTCAGATTCTAACATTTACGCGGTAGGAGATGCCGTTCAAGTGATTCACTATCAAACCAAAGATCCAATAGCTATCGCATTGGCAGGTCCTGCCAATAAGCAAGGAAGAATCGCAGCAGATAATATAGCAGGGAGGAATTCTGAATATAAAGGTATTTTAGGAGCTTCAGTTGCGAAGGTTTTCGATGTGAGTGTGGCAGCTGTAGGTTTAACAGAAAAACAGCTAAAAAATATTGATATTAAATATGATAAAGTATATGTCCATCCTAATAATCATGCCGGTTATTATCCTGGAGCTGTACCCATGGCATTTAAACTTCTTTTTGAAGTACCTACTGGAAAAGTATTGGGAGCTCAAATTGTTGGAGGTCAAGGTACTGAAAAGAGAGTTGATGTGATATCTACGATTTTAAAAATGGGAGGGACAGTTTTTGATTTAGAAGAACTAGAATTAACATATGCTCCGCCTTACAGCTCAGCAAAAGATCCTGTGAATATGGCTGGATTCGTTGCAGCAAATTATCTCAAAGGAGATATGCCTATTTGGCATTGGCATGATGTTGATAAAATTAAAAATAATGGTGTTGTATTATTAGATGTGAGAACGCAAGAAGAGCATAAAGCTAGAGCCATCAAGGGATCAATAAATATTCCCATTGAAGAATTAAGGCAAAGGATGGGGGAGATTCCAAAAAATAAACCTATCTATGCATACTGTGAGGTTGGATATAGAAGCTATTTAGCAACACGAATACTTCTCCAGCATGGATTTAAAGAAGTATACGATTTGACAGGAGGGTATAAATTATACGAAATGGCAAATGCTACATGCGAAGAAATCGTTGCTGCTTGCGGGGGATTCGAGGCACAAATGGAAACTTTTGTAAAGGAAAAAGCTACAGGAGATGATGAATTTATCACTGTGGATGCTTGTGGATTAAGCTGTCCTGGACCTTTAAATGCGCTAATTAAAGGACTTGAAACGCTACCAGAGGGCAAAAAATTGAAAATATATTCTACAGATCCGGGATTTAAATCAAGCGTAGAAGCATATACTAAATTAAATGAGGCTGTTGAATTACTTTACTTAGGCAAAGAGGAAGGAAAGTTAGTTGCAACGTTGGAGAAGGGTCTAATATCTCAAGAGGAAGTTGCTGCTCCTGTAAAGGTTGAAAGGAAAACAAGAAAAGAATTAAGAGGTCCTGATGCGCCATCATTATCAGATATAAGTGCTGATGTATTATATGAAAGGCTTGATACAGATGATGCACCTAGTATTTTAGTTGATGTGCGTACTCCTCAAGAATATTATGGAATAAATAGTCATATTAAATCAGCCAAATTAATACCTTTAGGAGACTTAATGAATGATTTCGACGTTCTCAAAGATCATAAAGATGAGGAAGTAATTACTATATGCCATAGTGGAGCAAGGTCTATGATGGCGGCTAAATTATTAGTACAAGCTGGTTTCAAAGACGTAAGAAACTTAACCGGCGGAATGATGATGTGGCATCGTAGAGGGTATGCTGTTGAGAAGGAATATGACTAATTAAAATCTATTTTTTTAATTTTTTGTTTTTTTGAAAAATTGAATTTTAATTAAAACTTAATTTTTCGAAATTTGTTAGAATACAAGTATATTTTCTTAGAAAATATAAATAATTTAGAGATAGAACTTTTATAAGTAATCTCTCTTAATAATTTAATAATAAATCAATGAGGTGTAGAAATTGGAAGGTGAAAGATTAACTTATCATGAATCAGTACGGAAAGTTTATGAAAGAATCAAAAAAGATGGTATGATTAGTATTTGGGATCGCTTTGAAGCACAGGGATTTGGAGGAGATCCAGATAAAAGGTGTCCGTTTTGTTTAAGTGGTGCTCGATGCGATTTATGCTCAAATGGTCCATGTAGGGCGGATGCTTCTATTGATAAAAGAGGAGTATGTGGAATTACCGCAGATGGGATGGCAATGCGAATGATGCTACTAAGAAATGTATTGGGCGCATCAACATATCATTATCATACAGAAACGACAATTAAAACGCTTAAAGCCACGGCTAAGGGTAATACTCCGTATAAAATTAGCGAACCAGAAAAGTTGAAAAGTTTTGCTAAACGTCTTGGGTTAGATACGTCTGGATCAGATGAAGAGATTGCAATACGCTTATGTGAATTTGTAAAAGAAGATTTTAATAGAGCTTTCAATGAGCCAAGCGAAATAGTAGAAGCATTAGCACCCAAAGAAAGAAAAGAAGTCTGGAAAAAATTAAATATATTTCCGGGGGGAATTTATGGTGAAATGATGCTGGCTACTAGTTCATGTTTAACTAATGTGGATGGATATTATGCCAGCTTAGCACTTAAAGCGATGAGACTTGGAATCTCCATGGCTTATCAAAGTCAAATAGTAAATGAATTTTGTCAAGATATACTATTTAATATTCCAAGACCTCATAAAATGCGAGTTAATTTAGGTGTTTTAGACCCCGATTATGTGAATATAATACCGAATGGACATGAACCATTCTTGGGTTTTGCAATGGTTCAATTAGCTAGAAAATCTGAATGGCAAGAAAAAGCTAAAGGCGTTGGAGCTAAAGGATTAAGAATAATTGCAAATATAGAGACAGGGCAAGAAATGATACAAAGATGGGAAATGGACGAAGTATTTTACGGCTTCACGGGAAATTGGATTATGCAAGAAGCTATTTTAGCCAGTGGTTGTATTGATCTTTTTGCTTGCGATATGAATTGTTCTATGCCTGTTGATCCTAAATACGCTGAAAAATACAAATTCAAACTAATTCCAGTTTCAGAGGTCGTTGCATTCGAAGGTGTTGAAGAAAGGATTAACTATATACCTGAGAATGCAGATGAACAGGCAGCTAAGCTCTTACAAATGGCAATTGACAACTTTAAGGAACGAAGAGAAAGCATAGAACCTGTTACTGGATTGGATATGAGTGAAGCAATAGTAGGATTTTCAACTGAAAGCATTCTTGAAGCACTTGGAGGGTCTCTTGAACCATTATTAAATGCAATAAAAGATGGAACAATAAGAGGTGTTGCTGGATTGATTTCTTGTACAACTTTGAGGGATCATGGTCAAGATGTCCATACTATAAATGTTGCAAAAGAATTAATTAAAAGAGACGTCTTGGTTTTAGCAATGGGATGTGGAAATGGGGGTTTGCAAGTTGCGGGTCTTTGCAGCCTAGAAGCTAAAGAGTTTGCAGGATCGGGATTAAAAGCTTTATGCGAAAAGTTAGGCGTTCCACCAGTGTTGAGTTATGGTACATGTACAGATACAGGACGGGTTGCCGATTTAATAGGAGCTATATCTGAAGCGCTTGGAGGTGTACCCATACCAGACTTACCTATAGTAGCAGCTGCCCCGGAATATATGGAACAAAAAGCTACGATCGATGCAATCTTTGCATTAGCTTTTGGATTGTATACTTATGTAAATCCTATACCAACAGTTACGGGTGGTCCTGATCTTGTGAAACTTTTGACAGTTGATTGTAAAGATGTAACAGGCGGAGTCTTACACGTTGAAACAGATCCAAAGCAAGCAGTAGATGCAATGTTGGAACATATTGAGGCAAATAGAAAGAAATTAGGGATCTAAATTCAATTTTTAAAAACTTTTTTTTTATTATTAATCTTTTAAAGTCTTTCTGAATAGAAGTGTAAAGATAATTAATCCGAGATTTATGAAATAACTGTTGATTTCATCTGAAATTTTTCTGACAGAACCTATCATAGTAAGGAAGGAGATATACTATTTCGTGAGTTATGAACATGTTCATAAAAAATTATAAAATCTCTGAATCTTTAATGATAATTATATTTGAAATTTTTTTCTGAATAATAAAAAAGGTGATTGACTTAAAAATTATAGAAGTGAATAAAGTTAATATAGCAGATACCCCTCATAAGGTTGCAGTTAAAAAGTTGTTTTCATTTGAACATGCTACAATCGTTCATATTGAATTAAAGCCAGGCGAATCTTTAAAGAAACATATAACACCTGTAGATGTTGTTTTTTTTATTTTAGAAGGGGAGGGTACTGTAGAAATAGGTGATGAGCAAGAGATAGTTAGAAAGGATCAATTAATCTTAAGTCCCGCTAAAATAGCTCATCGGCTATTAAATAATAGTCAAAATAATTTTAGATTTTTGGTTATAAAGACACCTACTCCAACTACAGAGACAAAAATATTATAAAGTCTAATTTTAAATCTTTTTTCCTATTTTGTTTAAAATTTAATTTTTTAATCTTTAATCTCTTGTGTGCGTAAAAATTCACCAATTTCTCGAACTGCCGAATTTCCTTATTCATCGATAGCCATTACAAATAAGCCACTCCATATATCCCATCCCACCAAGATTTTTATATCTTCCTTAATCAGTTCTAAATGAGCACTATCAAGACTAAAAATTGGAACTTGAAGTGGTTTAAAGCCAAATGTTTTCTGAATTATTGAAGCAACTGGAAATATATGTTCGGATTCAGCATATTCTATGCGTAAGTTTCATTACCCTCTGTAGTTTTATAAAATTTTTAATACATATTTAAAATTATCCTAATTACATTATCTTATCATCCTATTCCAGAACTTTTTTACAGGATTTTCTAATTTATCCTCGATTTTTTCTTCAAAATCAGAGAATATACTAATCTCCATATTCCAATTCTCAAAGTCATTAAGAATTTCAGAGTATTTAGTAATAAATCGCTCAGAGATTATATCTAACTCATTGAGAACTTTTTTTTCTTTAAATTTTTTTGATGAATTTGCCACAAAAAGAAGGTTTCTATTTCTAATAATTGTAAAGCGAATATTTTTAATTTCAAAATTATTTATACCACCATGGCCCATTCCAATTTCCTTAGAATACGAATCTAAAGCTGTCATTAAGGCTCCAAAAAGTTGAGCGCTAACTTTCGGATCATAAACTCTATTAAATAATACAATACCAGCATCAGTTAAAATCCAAAGATCTTGTATAACTTTAACCATTTAAACAATGCCTATTATCGTATGAATTTGGTTTAATAAAATGTTCAAAATTAAATAAAATTATATTAACTTATATTTTTCAAATTTAAAATAGTATCCTTTTTCTCACTCAGATATCGATTAAAGTAGTGAAAATCCTTATAAGGTATATGATTAAAATAAATCCTACTACACCTATTAAAAAATAGAGAGGCTTTCCTTTTTCTTTTTCCGGAATAATTTCCCGCACTATTGCATATAGAATAACTCCTGAAATGAAAGAATAAAGAATATAGATTAATTCTAAATTAACGGGAAGAAATAGCTCAAAAAATACACCAAAAGCTATCCCTATTAGGACTGCTGATGATAAAAGAAACTTAATAGATGTAGATTCCTCAAATTTAATTTCAATACCTAAGTCGGAATAGACTTCTAGGCTGGATTCCGAACCACTGGTAATTATCACTCTAAAATAAGCAAAAATGAAAAATAGTAGGCCGGATAAGAATTCTATTATTAATAGGGCGACTATTAGAAGCCCTACAATAAAATGATAAATAAAATCAGTAAAATAGCGAATTTCATTTAAATCTTTTTGAATATGCCTTTTTATTTTTAATTTTTTTTCATCTATCTCAGATTGGATTTCTTTACTTTTATCTTGTAGTTCGGTTAAGGTTTTTCCTAAATCTCTTAATGCAAATTCGTCTAATTTCTCCTCTTGGGTTAATTCAAGAGTTATAATATCTTCAATATTGCGCTCCACTATCTCTAAATTTTCCTCCATTTTCATTAGTTTACGAACTCTTTTTTGAGATTTTGACTCTACCTTTTGTAATATCAATTTTTCAGATACATGTATGATGATAAAACCTAAGAGGATGAATAAGAATTCAAAAATTTTGAGATGTAAGGGTAATTCTGGTAGTCTTTCCGCTACCTCCGGAAGTAAAACAATAAAAAAATAAGCTATTGAAACTCCAGCTATAAATGAAATATTCAATCTAATTTTTAATTTAGTAGAAAAATCTTCGATAAAAAACAATAATCCAAATATTATCGCAAGTAAAATAACTATAATTAGATTGAGTTCCATTGAATTATATAGAAAATATGTGGTATATAACCATAATTTTATATGATTCCTTTTAATTTTTTATATTATTTTTGATAAAATAATTTTGTTTAAAAAAATTTTGTTTAAAAAAAAGAAAATTCTTAGGTGACTACTAAATAACTCAATTTTTAATCATAACCTCCACTGAAGATAAAGCTTCCATGAATATCCGCGATAAATTTTTAAATTTATTTCAATTCAAGGAGATTAAATCAAAATGGCATGAAAAACCTTTATTAAAATTAGAGTTTAAATCTCAAAATGCTATTCAATTAGAAAATAGTCAGGCATATCTTGGTTTAACGGATGATCCCTTAATTTATTTAAATGATTTAAGATTAAACGAGACAGATATCAATCCAGATTTACTTATTTTTGCAAGCCGCCATAGATCAGAGGCAGCTCGACCTGCATTTTTAGTTCATACAACAGGAATTTGGACAGATAAGGCAGATTTCGGAGGAAATCCCCGGGAACTTTCTTATGCTAGTGCATTATTAGTAAAGGCGGGTTTATTATCTTTAATTGAGCAGGAGAAATCTTCAAAATTATCAGAATTCTCAATGGATATTGAAGTAACTCATCATGGTCCAACTTCATTAGAAAAACCTTTAGTTTTTATGGAGTTAGGGAGTAGCGAAGAAGAATGGGTAATCAATGAAGGGGGCCAAATAGTAGCCAACTCCATTATTAATACAATTTTTAAGTATTTACAATATCAAAAAGAAAAATCTCAGAGAGTATGTATAGGATTTGGAGGTACTCATTATGGACCTCAGTTTAGAAAATCATTAATAAGCAAGAATGTAGCATTCTCATTCATTTGCCCTAAGTATTATATTCAACAATTAAATCATAATTTGATTGAACAAATGATTTCTAAGAATTTAGAAGAAGTAGAATGTTTTGTCATTGATTGGAAAGGCACTAATTCTGCTGACAAGAAACATCTTATCCCTTTATTAGAAGAATTTGATATTCCTATTAAAAAGACAAAAGAACTTTAATTCAAATCTTACTTAACTTTCTCATAATACTTTATAAGATTCTTAAATACATAATCCGCAGCTGAAAAACCTTGAGTGGCTGTTCTACTTAAAGCTTTATGTAGGAAATCCCGGTCAGGGATATTTTCTTCAACAGTAACATTTAATTCTCTTATATTATAAAAGCTTCTCCAAATTTGGGTAGGCCATTCGACTAAGGATCGTAAATTTCTGTTATACCTTTCTTTACCTTTATCTGATAATTTTAATTCTTTATTTAATTCATAAAAATAATTTTCTCCCTTTTTAGTTTTAGTTATAATCCCATCAACTTCAATTTCTTCCATAATATTATGTAAATGAGCAATATCGATGTCAATTTTCAATCTCTTTAGATTTTCAAGAATTTCCGAATCCATTTGACCTTTAAGTTTAATTAACAAATAATTTCTGGCTATTACATTGTATTTTAAAGGAACTGTCTCATGATCCATCTGATTATACTGAACCAAGTTACCCAAGATTTCTCTTGCAATATAATACTTTAACATAAGCTGATCTCCTTTCGAAAAATCCTTTTTAAATAATTTGGAGTCATTAAAATATGAATTATATAGTGTTTCCAATAAGGATTTTATGGCGTAAAATCCATCTGCAAATGCGTTATCCATACCTTTTAAGATTTTTATTCGATAATTAATGTCATCAATAAATTTTTCTTTGTCTAGCTTTAATTGACGAACTAAATGAGGTTTGTCATTGATAGGTTTTAAATATTCATCCCATTTAGTTCTAAATCTGGCACCCTGGTTATTTGCTATAGATGTAAGTTTGCGGACAGTGTTTAATAACTTGTCTAAAAACTCTTTTTCAGTAACGCTCGTCATTAGAAGACCCCAAGAATATTGGATTAATTTTTTATTATATTAATTAAATAATAGGTTAAGGTAAGTTTTAAATTTTCAATAAAAGATTTAATAAATTAAATTTTGCTTTAGTTTAATAAATAGTTATTCTGATATTTTATGCATTACATCTAAAACTTTTGCCACTTGGCTGTCGTTAATAACTAATGGAGGGAGAAGACGTATCACCGTTAAGCCTGCGTTCAATAATAGAACATACATAGTTTCAGCCCTCTTAATCATTTCTTTAACTTTTTTCTTATATTCTACTCCTATCATTAAACCTTTTCCTCTTACGGTCCTAATAAGGTTATTTTCTTCAGCCAGATTATTTAAAACCTTTAAAATCTTTTCTCCTTGTGCTGCCGAATTTTCTACTAGTCTTTCTTCTCTAATTATGTCAATAACCGCATTTGCTGCAGCACATACTATAGGGTTCCCTCCATAAGTGGTTCCGTGTTCGCCCTGTTGAAATTTATTATATAAATCCTCTGAGGCAATCGTGGCTCCCATGGGCAAGCCTCCAGCTATCGCTTTCGCTACGCAAAGGATGTCTGGAACGATATTATAATGCTCAAAGGAAAACATTTTTCCTGTTCTTCCGAAACCCGTTTGAACCTCATCTATTACTAAAATCAAATCGTTTTCATCGCATAATTCTCTTAAAGCTTTTGGAAAATCATCAGGAACAAGATGTATACCTCCTTCTCCTTGAATGAGTTCACAAAATATCGCAACAGTGTTTTCATTGATTAGCTCCTTTACAGTTTCAATATTTCCATGTGAAGCGAATTTCACATTAGGTGTTAACCATGATAAGAATGCTTTTCGATATTTCATGTTATGAGTCATTGCTAATGATCCTAATGTCCTTCCATGAAAATCCCTTTTAAATGAGATGACTTCAGGTTGTTTTTTATCTCTATTCGCCGCCAATATAACTTTCAAGGCAGTCTCAATTGATTCCGTGCCACTATTAGATAAAAATGACTGCGTTAACGGTTTTGGAGTTATATCAGCTAATTTTTCTAACAGTTTAGCTCTTTGTTCTACAGGAAATCCAGGGGGTACCATGACTACCTTTTCAAGCTGATTTTTAACAGCCTCAATAAATTTAGGATGACTGTGCCCGATGTTTAATACTGCATGTCCTGCAACACAATCTATGTATTCATTGCCCTTTTCATCATACAGGAAAGCACCTTTCCCTTTAGTAACAACAAATTCCCGTTTACTAAATAATTTAGTATGATGTGCTTTTTCTAATTCAATTAATTTAGAGTAGTATTCTGACATCTAATTTCTTTAAACAAATTATTTCTGATTGTAAGGATAATTAAATAATGTTTTTTAAAACAAAAATATCTTTTGAGATTTTTATCTAAATTTCTAATTTTTAAAATAATATTTACTATTATTAAATTTGGATATGTAAAAAGATTAAAATTTGTGACAAAAAAAATGAAAGTTGAACATATTGCCGTAGCTTCTAATTCAGAGGGGGATAGTGATAAATTTTTCATTAATTTACTAGGTTTAAGAAAAGCTCGTTCATTCAATGTTTCTGCGGACTTAATGGAACAGTTCTTTGGTGTAAAGAAAGAGCAACAGCTAATCAGATATGAAAATGACGATTTAAGCTTTGAGATATTTATTACTGATGATAATTCAAAGACTAAAGATTTATTCACTCATATCTGCTTAGTAGTAGAGGATCGTGATAAGTTCGTAGAAAAATCATTATCAATGGGATATACTACGATAAAAGTCCCTCGAAAGGGTGGCGATGGATATTATTTGTTTATAAAGGATTCATATGAAAATTTATATGAAATCAAATAAAATTCAAAACAGTTATTAATTTAATTGATCAATATTTGATTAAATTTTTTAGAAAAATCATTAGTTTTTATGATTTTTGGTTACCCAAATGTTTTTTAAATCAAAAATTATTAGTATGATAATCAATTTTATTCATTAGAAAAGGTTAGATGGTGTATTTATTGGCTAAGTCGTGTATTTTCAAAATCATCATGGGTGGAGCATCTAACTCCGCTAAAACAACTTTTATAAATGGCACTTATTTTCCTTTTAATGATGAAGAATTCTTCCATATAGGAGTTTCTTTTAAACTAATCGATTGTTTAGTTAACAATGAGGATTCCTACTTGCTCCAACTGTGGGATTTTAAAGTTATGGAGCAATTCAAATGTTTATATCCAAGTTTTTGTAGAGGCGCTAAAGGAGCTCTTATTTGTTTTGATGTATCTGATAAAAAATCATTTGATGAAGTACATTATTGGATAAAAACAATAAGACATGTAGCTGGAAAAATCCCGATTATTTTAATTGGCACAAAAAATGATTTAAAACGAGTAATAACTGATCGAGAGATAAATATAATTATTAAAACTTACCAGCTTGATGGTATTTTTTATACTTCAAAAGATAATTATAATCGAGAAACTATTTTTAAAAAGCTAATTAATAAACTAGATAAAATTTCTAAAATCAAGGAGTTCGCTATATTTTTACCGGAATATGATACAAAATTCAAGAACTTTATCGATTTTTTCTCAATCTGCCCAATATGCAAAAGGAGGAACCACTTTAATTATTTGAAGAAATTTTTCTACTCTCGGAATGAAGAATCAATTAGATTAAAAGATACATTATTATACTTGATTGAGGAGTCAAATGATTTCGATGAGTTGTATCATAACAATATAGAGATCGGAATACCTTGCTGTAAATGTTTTGAACAGCTTTTTGGAGTAAAAAATTAAAAAAATCCTCTTTATTTCATATTAGAAAGAATTTTCAAAAACTTAAATCTGAAAAATTTTTCAGAAGTATATGTGATTAACCTTAACATCAAAACATTTTTTAATAAGTATTTTTATGTAAAGGTTGAGGTATATTTTTTTTCAGGCATTTGAGGGTAGTCTCTAAAAAATGGCTAGAACGTATAAGTTAAAAATGATAATCGGAGGAGCTGAAGGCTCAGGTAAGACTTCATTTTTAGATGGAAAGTCCTCTTTTAATATAGAATTCAATAATTTAGGAGTCTCATTTAGACCAATTGAATGTATTATAAATAATGGAGATTCATATCAATTTATTTGTTGGGATCCTAATGTAAAGGAAAGATATCGTTTTCTTTTTCCTGTATTTTGCAGAGGAGTCTCATGTGCTATTTTATGTTTTGACGTTTCAAATCATAAGTCTTTTGAAGAATTAAACTTTTGGATTAAAACAGTTAGGAAAAACGGAATAATTAATAATTATAAAATACCAATTGTTTTAATTGGAACTAAAAATGATTTAAATATCCGTGATGTTACTGACGACGAAGTTAATGATTTAATTGAACAGTTTGATTTAGACGCAATATTTTTCACATCTATTTATGATAAAAATCTCAAACAGAAAAAAGAGACTATCTTTAAGATTTTGATAGAGAAGATCGAACCTTATTATCAAATTGAAGATTTTTCAATTTTCATTCCAAGAGAAGATAGTAAATTCAAAGAGTTTTTACAACATTTCTCAATTTGCCCAACCTGCGGGTCTAAGAACCATTTTGACAGCCTCAAGAAGTTTTATTACAGTAGAGAGCCCGGCTTGATAAAGTTAAAAGAAAAATTATTAGATCTTATTGAAGAATCGAAAGATTTTGATGATTTTTATTATAATGAGATAAATTTCGGTATTCCTTGTTGCAAATGTTTTGAAATGTATTTCGAGAAAAAAGAAAATTAGTTTTTATAAAAATCCTTTAATTTAATCTAAATTCTCCTGGCAATGCCAACTTACCTTTAAATGTAGGATTTTTTTTATTAAAATTTTTTATCTTAATCTAAATTTTTTATGATCCCGGCTCTTTTTATAATATCTTTATGGTCAAAAGCAAACTCTAAAGAAGGAATTTCTGAAAATGGCACAATCTCTAACCCTGCGGCATCATCTTGAGCTTTGGGTTCTTTACTCTTTTTTAATGGTTCACACAAGAATGCGACTGTAACAACAAGACCTCTAGGATCGCGGTCGGGACCGGAAAATATACCAATTTTTCGAATAATTTTTATATCGAGATTAGTTTCTTCTTTAGCTTCTCTAATACATGCGTGCTCTGGAGTTTCACCCTTATCAATAAATCCTCCAGGTAGGGCGAAAAAACCTTTAAACGGAGGATTTTTCCTTCGAATAAGGATTAGGTTATTCTTTTTGTATCTAATTACCGCATCAGCAGTTAATGCGGGATATTTATAATCAGGCATTATTTGATTTTACTCCTTTCCTGAATTTACAATCAAATTTTTTTATGTAAGATTTAAAAATTAAAATTA
>Ga0209976_10001054_pt1 | contig 16580 bp, 26 predicted proteins | sample SumtaG_FD_182806 | JGI IMG/M metagenome (GOLD analysis project Ga0209976, IMG submission 182806) | Deep subsurface microbial communities from Indian Ocean to uncover new lineages of life (NeLLi) - Sumatra_00157 metaG (SPAdes) (version 2) | ecosystem: Environmental > Aquatic > Marine > Oceanic >...
CTGCAACACACCACATGCAAATTAATAATACTCATCACGATGGTGGATTAGGAACAGACATAAGAGAATTTGAATTTACATCTGATAATAAAAAAACTCAATTCTCTAAGCTTCAAAAATATGCTAGATCTAATAGTGCCAAAGATCATAGGCTGGTCAGATATATTAATGAAATAAGAAAAATTCTAAACGCTAATAATTTCTCCCAATCATTACTAGTTCATTGTATCTATTATCTAAAAAAATGTGAAAAGAAATCCCTTCTTAAAGGTAAAAAAACAACTTTGTGCTCAATATGTATAATCTATCTAACTACAAAACAAATTCCTGGATTTAATTATAAAATAAAAGATGATCTTAAAAGAAATAATCTAAAGTACACTTCATTTATGCAATATACTAGAGATCTTAAACCGATTTTCATTAAAAAAAATACAGTATCTAATACTAATACATCTAAACTCATTATACTTGAAAAATTATGTGATGACATTTACATATCAATAAAATTAAGAATAAAAGCACGTTCCATATTGAATTACTGTATTACAAAGTCCTTATCCCCATCAGCTAATTCCCAAGTATGGGCGACAACTTGTATTTGGTTAGCAATAAGAAATGATCAAAACTATTCTAACTATGCACATATCCTTGTTCATGATTTAGCAAAAACTGCTGGAATATCTGTTGACTCAATCACCGATCTAAAAAGACAATTACTTGAAAACGGAACATTACACATACTTTCACTATCAAGCGGTATAAGGAAAAGTATTGCAAATTATGTTTATCCGATGGGGAAAATTTAATTGTCTTCTGAATTGAAAAAATTTGATAAAGTAAAGGCAAAAAAAGAAAAATTCCAAGATTCTTTTGTAATAAAGCAAAAAATCTATTCTCCATTATCAGTACTACATTATAATTTACGATTTGAGTTTGAAGATAACTATCCTGCAAAAATGCCTAATGATTTTGCAAGAGATATGATAACCATGTACTCTCAAAAAGCCGATGTTGTTTGGGATGGTTGCTGTGGATCTGGAATAGTTCCAAGAATGGCAAATCAAATGAACAGAATTGGATATGGCTCAGATATAAATCCAAAAGCAATAGATCTTTGTAGAAATCACGATCCTAATAATATTAAATATTACCAAGTAGGTGATGCTAGAAATTTTAATGCTTTTGGCATATCTAAAGTAAATCTGATTCTATCAAGCTTACCTTTCGGACTAAATATTATTGGTGACAAAAATAACTATTCAGCAGAATCAAAAGATCTATCAAATGCACCAAACTATGATTCATTTTTTGCAGGATCAAAACAAATTATACAATCATACTTTGACAATCTAAAACCAAATGGCGTTTGTATTTTAGATGCAAGAGACAGATTACACGAAGGAAAAACTATTCCATTAATTCACCACTTTTTAAATCAGGCTTGGGATGCAGGATTTGAACTTGTAACTAGATACTATTATGAACTAATACCATATAGGCAAATGACATACAAGCACAAGCCTACTGGTCATATTCGAGCAATGCCTGAATCAATGGATGCTATCGTATTAACAAAACTAGAGGATCAAAAACTTGTCTAAGAAAAAAGGTTGTTACAATTGTATGTACTATATGATTCAAGGGCATAATTTTTGTCCTACATGTGGAAATGAGTTTAAATGAATGAAACTATATTGATTGAACCAGAAAAAATGCTAGGAACTGTTGAACAAGGTTTCTTAAGACAGACTTGGAAAACAATCAAACGTATTAATGATATTCAACATTACTCTGTTTATTCATCATTAAGTGGAGAACAGTTTGGATTTATTATTGATAATGTGCATGTTAGATTACCCGAAAATGAAATTGGGTTGATTATTCCTTTTGATGAAACAGAAAAAACTTGTTGGGAATGTGGTGGCAGACGAATGTTAGAAATTAAAATTAACTTTGATTGTTTTTGTACAGAGTGGCAAGAATGGTGTTATAATCCACAATATAAGAGAATTAGAAAATGAATATTAAACAAGCTTATCAAATCTTAGAAGTATCAGAAAATATTTCAGATGAGGAACTAAAAAAGAAATTCAAAAGTCTAGTTCTAAAGTATCATCCAGATCGTAATAAAGAACAAGATACCACTAAAAAATTCATAGAAATTACAGATGCTTACAAAGTAATATTAGAGTATAGAAAACAACCACCGAAAAACTGGACAGATGGATTTGTATTCGTCGATCCTTATCAATCAAATGCAACTTTTACAACTGCCTCCTGGACTTTCACTTTTAGTTAATGTCTCAATTTATAGGCAGAGCAGAGCCTGAAGTATTAAAAATATTAGAAGAAATCTATCCAAATGTCATAATTCTTTCGCAATATCCAATTAGAAAACTAATTCCTTCATCTTGGTATAATGAACTAAATGAAGAAGTAAAAAAACACAAGTTTGATTTTGTAATATTTACAGAAAAATGGCTAGTTATTGAAGTTAATTACAAACATGGAGAAAAAGCAGCAAGAAAATGGTCCAACATATTTGCACCTATGATCAAGGAATTAACAAATCCTTGTGCGATTCCCGTAGCTATAAATGATTACGAGTGCCTATCACTATTCAAACATACTAAGACAAACCATAAAAAACTACGAAAATCAGACTATCAAGATGTAATTAATGCCTTGAAACTGGCAGGTATAAGTGTAAACTTCGCCATCCCTGAGTGCAATTAGTTTTACTCCTTTTCTTTATTAGTCTAATCTTTTAGGCATAATTCGTGATGCAATTAAAACGGGGAATTAGTTGTCTGCATTAGTAGTAAAATACAAACCATCAATTACATCTAATACTCTTGCTGAAGCAGTAGCAAATGAAGAGCTAAAAAAGACAGATAATTTTGACACACTTAAAAAATCATATCTAGATTTGTTACATCAATTACATATAGATGGAATCCCAAAAGACAAAATTATACATACAGGAAGAAAAATAATAATTGAGAAAAAACGAAATATCAAAAAACAAGAAGGTGCAAGTCTAGATGAAATTAAAGACATAAGTATTGGTTCATGGTACTATGAAATAGCAAAAATACCAGACTTTACAAAACGTCCGGAACCGGACGAAAAAATAGTTCCACTATCAAAATACGAAAAAGAAAATTCTGAATATATTAAAATTATTAACGATACAATAAAATTTCTAAAAGATGTTGCGTTACAAAAACTAAAGACAAATAATTTTATGAGTTTATTAAATGAAGAAGATGATAAAATAACAATTGCATTACATGATTGGAAAGCACAGTTAGAGATTGCAGAATCATTTTTTGATCACAAGGAAAAAATCCCTGTAAATACTCAGCACATACTATTACATGCTCTTGGAACAATGTCAAGTAACAATGATGCAGCAGAAGAATATTTCAAACTTAGAGAGAAAGCACACAAGCTTACAGGAAAACAATTATCAAAATATAGATCTGGATTAATTAAAACAAGTCTAGCTATCTTTAATCCAAAAGATAGAGTTACAGCTATTTTATGGAAATACTTTGGATCACAATGTATGAAATGCAAGTCTTGGAAAGTTATAGAATTAACCCAAACTTCTACAACTACGAAATTAGGTTGTTTAGAATGTGAAAATCAGTTTGATGTAGAATCAACATCTAAATGTAATTTCTGCGGTTTTCCATTCTTTGATGATGAAATCTCATCTATCAAAAAAGGAAGTAAATGTCCAAACTGCAAAGAAGAATTGCCAGAGTATTTAATAAATCATATACTAAAATAGTATATGTTAGAATGCAAAGTAAACTCTTGTGATGAGAAATTTACTACAAAAAGAGAGCTTAAAAATCATAAGCTAAATGTTCATAGTGTCTAATCAACTATTTTTATCATATTATAAAAAATACAAATTTTGAAATAAAAAATGCCTGGTATATCTGCAGCTTATGTGTTCCACAACCCCTAAATTTGCAGGTATATCGGGCAAAGAACTCTTTTTTAATTACTAAGAAAATAAAAGAATGGAACTCATAGGCAGAATTTTTGAAATCCGTACTCAACACATGGATAGTTTATGAGTATCCATAATTCCTTTATGATGAAAATTTTACGTTAATTCGTTGAGTGCGGCAAAGGCAGGTATTACTGTAAATTATATTTTAGAAAATGGAATAAAAATTCCAAGAGGATTACCACTAATTGAAACCTCAAAGTTAAGAAAAAACCCACAAAATATCAAACTCCACTCAAAAGAACAGATCCACGATATTGCAGAACTAATGAAAATGGTTGGATTCAAAGATCCGATGATTATAGATAGAGATTTACTAATATGGGCTGGGCATGGCAGACTGGAATCTGCAGAGCTTCTTGAAATGCAAAAAGTACCGTACTTTTATCTTGATGATCTATCAGAGGATCAAAAGAAAGCATTTCTAATTATGGATAACAAGGTAAACGAATCACCTTGGGTATCTGAGAATTTAAAAATAATTTTTGATGAGGTTGATACATCTCTTTTTGATAATTTTCAAATGAATTTTGATAATTACTTTCAAAAGAATATTGACATTGCAGAGGAAGAATGGAATAATATGCCTGAATTTTTACAAGAGGCAGATGATGCTTATCGTAGAATTATTATAAAATTTGAAAATGAAAAGAGTGTTAAAAAATTTACTGATCTAATCAAGGCAAAAATATCTGAAGATACAAAGTGGATCTGGTTCCCACACAAGAAACAGCACAAGACAACTAAAGAATATACTGATGAACCCTAGTTTTCCAATTTATATCGTATCTAAAGGAAGATGGAAAAGCAGACTAACAGTAAAGACATTAGATAAATTAAAAGTACCTTACTATATTATAGTTGATGAAAAAGAATATGAAAAATATTGCAAGGTAATAGATAAGAAAAAGATTCTGATCCAACCTCAAAAATATTATGAAGAATATGATATGTTTTGGAAAGACGACAATAAAGTGACGGGTCCTGGTGCTGCAAGAAATTTTGCATGGGATCACTCGATGAATAATGGCTTTTCACACCATTGGGTAATGGATGATAATATAGATCAGTTTCAAAGACTCAACAAGAATAGAAAAAGACCTGTAACAAGTGGAACGATTCTAAAAGCAATGGAAGATTTTTCACTACGATATGAGAATGTAGCTATCTCTGGGCCAAACTATGATTATTTTTGTGTTGCAAGTTCCAAATACCCACCATTCAAAATTAACACAAGAATCTATAGTTGCCTACTGATTAGAAATGATATTCCTTACAGATGGCGAGGAAGATACAACGAAGATACTGATCTATGTCTACGAGTCTTAAAAGATGGTTGGTGCACGATTCAGTTTAACGCATTTCTGCAGGATAAGATACCTACTCAAATAATCAAGGGTGGAAATACAGATCAGTTCTACGACAAAGAGGGAACTTACAAAAAGACAAAGATGCTTTATGATATGCACCCTGAAATTGTTAGAATAGTTTGGAAGTTTAGTAGGTGCCACCATCAAGTAAACTATAGGCAATTTATGAAAAATAAGCTAGTAAGAAAAAAGAACCTATCCATTCCAAAAGAGACTAACGAATATGGAATGAAATTATCACTAATCGGGAATAGGAAAAACAGGAAGCTAGCTAGATAACCTGAACTATGTTTCCGATTAGATTCTTTTCTTCCACCAAGTAGGTGATTTACAATCCTGATAACGACAAACTTTAGGCTTGATTACTTTGTTAGTTTTATCATCAACGTGTGGCCAAAACCATTTTTTACACTTGTTACAAAATAATTTCTCTATGGTAATTTTCAATACTATTTCTAATTAAAAATAGCATTTATACTTTCTAGTATATATAATAAAATCAGTAAATAAGGACTCTACTTATACTAGTTAGTATAAATTATAATATGAGTAAAAGTTGTGATACAGAAAACCTAACAAAAGAAAAAATTCAAGAAAGGGCTACTTTTGAAGTCGAGGATCTTGATAGAGAAGAAGAAAGAGCAAGAACACACGCTTTAGCATACGCAAAAAAAATAATTAATGAAGCAGAACAATTCAAAAAATTATTAGAAAATCCAGAGTTTAAAACCACAAATCTAAGAGAGGAAAATCTAACTTGGATAAATCAGTATTCAAATCAATACACAGAATACATCAAACAAGCAAATATGTTAAAACAAACAAGACAGAATCTAAGATACACAATTGGCTTAGTTAAGGAGTCTAACTAATGTCAACACAAGAAATTCCAAAAGGAAATTGGAATAGTAAAATAAAAGTTCAATACTATTTTAAAAACAAGTATAAGAGAACTATTACAAAAAATGAAGCCTTAGAAAAAATTAACCAAGCTCTAAAAAATGGATTCAGAGTTGTAACTGGAATAAATCCATTCGGCATAAACTATCTTCTAGTACAGGAGGCTAGATCCTAATGCCTTTCAAGTGTATCTGTGGATTTGAAACAATCTCTGCAGAAGAGTTTGAAGATCATCAAGAAAACAAAGCCAATGAGTGTAGTGATTACTAATGTTTTTTAAAAAATATTGTGGTAACTGCGATAAAAACCAAATAGTCTATTGGGAAATTTGGTATTGCGATAAGAATCCAGATGGATTATCTTCTGGAATGGGAAATCATGGAAACGATATTGATGGTACTACAACGTGTGAAGATAATTACTGTAGACCTCAGACAGATCAAGTAGATAATGATAAAATTAATGAAGAATATGTAAAAACTCACGAAGTACACCCAAGATGCAGAGTTTGTGATCATCTAATAGGAGATTAGATGAGCCAAACATCTAATCAAATACAAGATAAATTTATCACTGAATATGAGGAACGATTTACCAACCAAGTTAGAAAGAAAAGAGGGGAATTTTTTACACCAAAATCAGTTGCAGATTTAATTTGTAAGCTAGCAAAGATAGAACCAAACATGACCATATATGATCCAACGTGTGGATCAGGCAGATTATTTCTAAGTCTGGAATCTATAAATCATAAAATATTTGGTGTGGAGATTGACCAACAGAATGTAAACTTTGCACTAGAGAATCTAAAGCCAATATTTGGAGATGTAGAAATCAAATGTGCAGATGTATTGAGAGATCCAATACTAGACTCTGATTCTAAACTAAAACAATACGATAGAGTAATAGCTAATATCCCCTTTGGAACTAAACTTGAAAAAGAGATACGCCGAAATGAAATATTCATTCTAGGAGATATTAAGAAAGGTCAAGGTGATATGGCATTTCTATTACATACACTAGCTACTATGAGACAAAGGGGAATCATAGTTTGCTCTAATGGAATGTTATTCAATAACGCATTTTCTAGACTACGAGAGCATTTAATAAAAATGGATTATGTCGAGGCAGTAATACAACTACCACCAAAAATGTTCTTTGGCTCAGGAGTTGCAGCAGTAATACTTGTGCTAAACAAATCAAAGTCTCTTAAGAAAACTAATAAAATTTGTTTTATTGACTCATCTAATAATTTCACATTAGAAAATAAACAGAATATCTTTGAATCACAACATATCGAAAAAATAATATCTACAATTGACAATATGGCAGAAGTTGAAAAATTTTCACATATTACAACTAATAAAGAAATAGAAGAAAATGAGTTTAATTTCAATATACCAAGATATGTAGATACATCAGATCCAGAGCCTGAATATGATCTAGTTGGATTACTAAATGACGTAATGAAGATGGAGTTAGAAGCACAAGGACACATGGCAAGTTTAGTAAAATCACTACAAGATACCGATATGGATATGACAGGATTAAATCTAGATAATCTTAAAACTTTAACAGAGTCAGCAATAAACCCCGATACGATAACACCTGATCCAGTAAGAGCAGAACTAGAAGTAAAAGAAGAACCTGAGCCAATTAAAGAGGAAATTATACCACAACAACAGAATAAGAAAAAAGGAACGATGGAAGATTATTTTGAATAAGAAAATAATCGAGCCTAAAGTTATCGTAATAGAATTATCTACATATTGGGAAAAGAGAGACAAATCTTGGGATGAGGATAAAGTAACAGAAAGAGAATATACAACTCAATATCATGGCGGATGGACTATTACAGGATGCAAAGGACACCCCGAAATTAATGGTGGATATGCAACACCTGATTTTGATGAAACACCAGCTTCACTTAGAAGAATGTTCATGGATAGATACTCTAATGTGTATAAGGGCGGAAATAAGGTAATTGTGAAATTAAAAATAACTAGAGATGATAGAAATCCTACAATGGAGAGTTTTTTTTAATGGTGTTTAAATTCTGTGTATATTGTGTAGAGTGGAGACAATTTCTACCTAATGACTATTCTACAGAGCCTAGAAAATGCGATGTTTGTAATAACCAAGAATGAGAATGTTTTTCTTAAAATTGTAGCTATCTTTTATTAACTTTAAATTAAATTATTCATTAATGGAGAAATTAATTAACGTACAAAAAACCTATGAAGTATTGAAAATTGCTCTAGTCAAAGATCTTGAAACTGAGGATAAATTTCATAATCATACATTTGGTGCAGTTATGGGAATTGTTTCAGCTTTAGAGGCAGTAAATGCGGTTAAAAGTGTAGGTCTACCATTAGAGGTATCTGGTCAATGAAACTAATAGAAGATACAAAGTGGACTGAGAAGGATAATAAAGATATGATGGATTATAAGAAAAAAGTAAAGAGTGGTGAACTAAAACCCATACGACTAGAAGCAGTAGGCGCAGTATTATTTCTAAGAAGAATAACCAATAATAGAAAAAAGAATAATCTCTAATAGTTCTCTCCGTAAAAAAGTTACCCTCACAGGCTCGTTAAAATAATTATTAATTTTTATTAATAAATACTAAAAATAATTCCAAGTGGGAAAGAAAAAAAGATTGGTAAAATCACCAAAGAGATTATCAAATGAACAAATACAAGTAGAATACTTTGTAGAGATAGCCGAGGAAAATTATTCCCAAATGAATACTAAATTAAATTTTATAAATAACTCAATGGGGTATTTAAAAAATGGTGATATTATAGACAAAAAGAAAATTATCACTAGAAGGCAGTATGATACTATTAAAAATAGAATAAACGAAAATGAACCAGAAAAAATCAAAAAAGCAGTCTCTGATATAAAAAGTGGTGTAAATATTAAAAAACGTATTAAAACACTAAAGCATGAAATACAGGAGATAAATGAGAAAATCATTGAGATGGAAAATGATCCTTCTCTTAAAAAAGAAAATAAAGGATTATATGAGAAAAAAGATTCTGCTGAAAATAACGAAAAAGCAAAACCATCAAAACTATATATGATTACAAAATCCTCAAAATCAAAATACGATCTATATATTGATCTAAAAAGTCTAAAACTAGACTATCAGAAGGAACTTTCAAATCTAGAGGACACATTACTTTCTCTTTATGAATATTATAACCCAAGATGAATCGCTATAAACGCCTCCAGAAAAGGATTCAACAAAAAGAATCAATTGAAAAACGTGAACAGGTATTACTAGAAAGAAAAATCAATCTAAAATCACAGCAAGAACTAGAGGCAGAACTACCTGTATTACCTATAGATCGAATGGAATGGGAATATCACTGCAGACCAAAAATAAAGGGCCAACCAAATCGGTTAAAATATTTACCAATGCTCAAAGAGATTGCACTGGATCAGCATCCTTTCATTATGGGAATATTGGCAAGACAGTGGGGAAAAACTGCAACACTAATAGGATCAGATCTAGCTTATCATGCAACTATTAATTACGACTATGACCAATTGTATCTCAATTTTAAGGATGCACCACTAAAAACATTCTCAGAAAATAAGTTCAGACAAGATGTGTTTGGAACTTGGCCATTATCAAAGATGATAAAATCTTCAAATAAAACTTTTGGATCTATGGAAAGGGTAACACTACAAACAAGATCAATCATTGATATGCTATTGCCAGGTCCATTATGGTCAAACGTACAGGGTAAAAGTCCAATGAAGATGAAAATAGATGAGGGACAGGATCATAATTGGGAAGGATTCCAGAACGCTAGAGATTCACAATCAGATACCTTTGGTGATGTTTCAATTTATGGTGTAGGCGGTTTTCAAGATACAGAGTATGATAATATTTGGAAAACAACTAATCAAATGGATTGGCATTTCAAAGATAACAAACCATACCAAGGATATGATAATATGTCATGGCGTAAGAAATTAGAATTTGATTCTGATGGACTAATTTATGATGATTATCTCTATGACGTACTAGATGGAAAATACATTCCAAAAGTACCAAAGAATTTCTCAAGACATGGTTATCGTTTATCACAATTACAAAATCCAAGAATACCATTAACAAAGGAAGATGCAATTGCACTATACCATGTATCACCTGAATTTAGTGTAGAATGGAAAGAAAAGGATGATCCAAACTTTAACTCGATTCTATTTAGAAGAAATATCCTAGCTGAGAATGTAGAGGGTGAACTAAAGCCAATAGGTGAAAGAGATATGATGAAACTCTTTGATAAAAATCTAACCCTAACTAAATCAGAAGATGTAGATTATGAAGCTGGATCTGTAATAGTTGGTATTGATTGGGGAGGCGGTGGAAAAACTATCTTATGGTTTTGGCAATGTATTGACGAGAAAGCACCAATATTCAAATTATTGTGGGTTGAAAAAATAGAAACAGCAGACACAGATGAACAGTGGGAAATATGCAAGAATCTAATAGATGCCTATGAGCCTGATTATATCTCACTAGATGCCGGTGGTGCACCTGATAGAGTACAGAAAGTTCAAAAGAGATATGGAAACAGATCAAGAAGAATATTTTATCATTCTAGACCTGAATCACCACTACCAAGTATTAAGGAAGAAATCAAACAATCCCTAGATTTACTATATGTAATGGATAGAACTTTCTCAATTGACAGACTAATAGATCTAATCAAAAGACCATTCAAGGATAAGGAGTTTACAACAAATAGAATAATTTTACCTGGTGCAGATTATGATAAAATAAAATGGATAGTAAAACAATTCACAGCAATTGAGGGAGAATATGCCAAACTCAAATCAAGTGGCCAAACATACATTAGATATATTCATGCAGATTCTAATCCCGATGATGCATTACACGCTTGTAATTACGCTTTGATTGGTTGGCATATATTCAAAGGCTCACATACTGGACATGTCGGTGGAGGATTAGACATGACTAAAAAGACTAATAGGTTCGATAGTTCTGATCTAGTATAATGGAAAAATCTATTGATGATAATAGTCTCTCAATATCTGCTGCTGCTATTCAACCTGATACTATTACCTTTGAAGCTAAAGAAGTAATAATAAAAGGTAACAATATTGAAAGTACATACCCTGAAGGATTACCAATTAATTTTGATAATACTGAAACACTTGTATTTTCAATTAATAATAAAAAATATACCTACAAAAAAGTTGATGAATAATGAGTTTAGAAAAATTTACCCCTGATCAACAAGATCAAATAATTAATCAAACACTATTCGTTAGAAAATCAAATATTGCTCTACAGAAATATCTCATAGATTGTATATCCAAAGTAAGTAAAGCAGTTACAGAATACAAAATATCAATACCTGAAAATCTAGAGATAATACAACTCTTAGAATTTCTTAAAGAGAAAAATGAAGCATGTCAAGAGTCGGGTAATTCAATGGGTGATTTAATGAAAAAGTTTTGTGAGAAGAATAATCTAATTTTAGAGGATGAAATACCTAGAAAGATGCAATGGTGGTAATATGGAATTTGCAGAGTTTAAAGGAACATTCGATGAGTGGGAAAAATTAAAAATGAAAGAAGATCTATTAAAATTATTTGACGAAGGAAGTATAAAGATAGGGCAAAGAGTACCTATGATGCAGACTATAGCCCAAATTAATAAAGAAACATTTACTGCTGATATTATTCAAGAAGGATTTGAAGAAATTACCATTACCCAAGAATTAATTAAAAGAATAAGACATGAGATATTTGTAGAGCATAAAAAAAATTGGTGATAATATGGAAGAGTCAGAAGTTAAATTTACTAAAAATAAAAGACTGATTGAAAAATCAGATGGCTCTCATATAGGTGGTGGATTGAATAATCAAATTAAAGATCCAATAGATGATATCAAACTAAATAAACGTGGAATGTCACTATTTGATTAATAGACAGGCACAGAAAATTTATTAATCACCTTTAGCAATTCTAAACTATCGGATAATAATCTATGTGGAGAAATCTGCAAATAGAATCGTCTGAGGAAAAATGAAATGAGTGAAAATAACGATCAGAAAATATGGAATAAAGAAGCATTGCATTTTCGTATATCTAGAGATGGTTTTATGATAAAAATTCCAGAGGGGACGAGATACTGCTCTGCTATTAATCTTGAACTTGTTGATGTAGAACAAATACTACAGGCAGTAAGAAAGACACAACAAAAACTTCTAAACAAAGAAATTCAGAAGATACAGGACTCTAAGAATAACGAACTAAAACCTTTCAATATCATAAAAGCGTCTATCACAGTACAAGATGAGAATGGTTTGGAAGTAACATTTGATAACCGCCACATCAATAAAATAGAACTTATAGATAATTCAGAAAACAAATATCAAGATTTACCTCTTGAAAAGATAGAACAGAACCAAAAGATAGTGGATGTACTTGTAAGAGTGTTTAAAGTAGATAGAGATATTGATTATACTACTTTACCGCAGGAAATTAAAAAAGCTACAGGTAAAGACATCAAAGATCTATAGAGGCTCACTCCTCTTTTTTTATTAATTCCTTTAAACAATAAACTAAATTACAATTCATGGCAGAAGGCGATATTGTTTATGCAAGAGTTCCAATCAGTGTAGATGCTAATGGAACAGAAGATAATGCAGTAACTACAGTATTAGGAGGATTGTTCCCTACAGCAACTTATACTTTAATTCATACAACAATAATTCCACCTATTGGAACAAAAACAAAAGCAGTTCTTGTAGTAGTTGCACAAGCAATATCTTAATCTATTTTTTTTAAAATAATTCCTTTATTAAATAATTAAAAACGTTCATTGAACGTTCAGTGAACAAATTAAAAACAGAAAAACAAGTGAAATTAGTTAAACAGATCAAGACATATCTTAGAAAGTACCCTAAAAAATCGAATAAATATGTTGGAGAAAAATTCAAAGTTGATAGAACAAAGGTTTGGAGAATTAGACGAGATCTTGATAAACCAATTTTCAATAAAAATGAAGGCACTCCAAAGAAAACCTCATCAAGTACCACTGGCTTTGATGGGTTAATCGAAACTACAATAGATGAGAATACAGGGGATAAGAAAATTCAGATAGCTCATGCCGGTGGTCCAATTAAAGGAACAAGAAACAAAATTAATTATTCTGTAATGGGATTTGGTGATGATTATGATGAGGAATTAGTTACTAACTGGACTCCAAGTATGCAGTTATCGCCAGTTAATTCTTCAAGTGGGATTCCACTATCTGCAGCACAAGTTAAAACAAGATTAAGAAAAAATCCAAAAACATATTTTCAATATTCAGTTAACCCATTACAATCATTAGATTATAGAGCAATTCAGGCTATGCTAAGATCCACAATTGGATCATCATTATTTTTGGCACTAGTAAAATTTATTGTTGGTAGGGGATTCAAACCTGAACTTGAACTAATTAATCCTAATGAGGATTCAGAAGAGAACCAAAAAGAAATTGATGCTAATCAAAAAATTATTCACGATCTAATGTCAATAGATAGACAACTATCCTTTGATGATTCAGGAGAGCTAGACGTTTCATTTACTGAAAAAATATCTGGACTAATTCTAAACGCACTAACATACAACAGAGGAGCTTTAATTTTTGGATATGATAAACCAGTAGAGGTAGATGGGAAAAAATGGGCAGAAATACCAAGCTCAATTAAACCAGCTCATCCTGCAGATATGGGAATTATAAAAGAGAATCCCGAAACTGGAAGATTACAGGCTTTTCAATGGAGGAATGCTTTTGAGATGGTCCCAACTTATGATTCAATTTATTTATTTAATTCAGTATTAGCAGCAAATACACACAACGCAAACAATTATGGGGATTCTATGGCAATCTCAATGATCGATGCACTAAGAGTAATTAGAAAAAATAACGGTGTAAACTTTGGAGCAATGGCAGAAGTGGCATATGCTGGATTGGGATTATTAATTGTCAGACCTCAAGGAAATACAGCATCACAAAAACAAGCAGAGTACAGAGCAGTATCACAAAACATTGTACCTGCTGCAATTAATGCACTAATGGAAAAACCCGAAGATGTTGTATATTATCCAGTGGACTATAAGCCACAAGTAGATCAGTTTGTAGGAATGAACGAGTCTCTAATAAAATATTGTGTGGCCTGCTTACAATTACCTCATGCACTATTCTATGATGAAGCTAGTGCAAATAGGGCAACAATGATTGGTAAGATACAGCTAACAATTGCTACAGTAATTAACCCAATGCGAGAATGGATTGGTCGTTCTATTACTGACCAGTGGTATGATAGATGGTTTAGACTAATGTACAAGAATACGGATATTGTAAAAAAATTCAAAATTAAGATGGTCTTTGAGGATCTACACATTGAGGAATGGTTTGATAAGATTGAAGCTACAAACGCACTTGATTCAAGAAAGCAATTAACTGACAAGGCATATGGTGAATTATCAGGTATTGAGAATTATACTGGAAAGACAGAAAGTAATGCCGAAGTTATTCCAGGTGGATCTTCTAGTAAATCTATGAAATTTGGAGCAGATCAAGAAGGAAAAGGTGGATTTGAAATCAAAGATAACTCAAAGACCTCTATAAAATAATAATCCCTTTATACTATTTAGTAAAAATAATTCTAATGGATAATAAAGAACTTGAAGCTAAACTAAAAAAATCTGATGAAAAATTAGAAAAAGCAGGTGAAATTATCAAGGAACTTAAATCTAAACAAGAAAAAGGAATAGGTAAGGAAACACAAGAAACTATTGAAAAACTTGAAAAACAACTAGGTGAGAAAGACTCTAAGATTGTTGAACTAGCCGAATCAGTTGCAAAGACACAACCACCACCAAGACGAGTTGCACTTGGAGTAAAATATTCAAATAAATACAATGAAACTCAGATTAAGGCTTTTGAGAAAAACGGTATAGTGACTGAAAATCTGGATAGAGAACCAGAACTAGAACAACCAATAGAAGCATAACTTCTTTTATTTTATAGTTCAATTTTTAATTCATGTATCTATCTGCTAAAGAAATTCCAAAAACATCACTACTTACTGAATGGAAGGGGAAAAAAGGCAAATTCGTTAGAACTTTTGCAATTGATACAACACGAAACAAGAACAAATGGCGTGTAACTTGGGATAGTATCGTAAAAAATATTGAGACAGCTAAAGGTATGCCAGGAATTGAATTTATGAAATGCGAAGAGGGAGAATGTGACCTTGATCATGTAGAGGCAGAATCTTTTAAGAGCCTAGTTGAGAAACAAAAACCATTCAAGAGAGCAACTACAATCGACTATGTTTTAGATGAGAATAATTTATCAGCAGATACAATTGACGAGGTTCACGACGATGAATTTTGGGAAAAATTACAAAACGGTGAGATAAAATATGTATCTCCTTTAATATGGCCTTATACGGGAGGCTATGAAGTAATAGGGATAGATCCAATTAGCGGTCAAAAAATTATTGATGCTTGGGATTGGCATTGGGTACACAAGGCATATCTTACTAAAGATCCTGCATTTGGAACAGAAAAAGCAAACATCAAAGCAATGTGCGAGGGCGATAACTGCCAAATGCAAATGCTATCTGCAAAACAACAAATCGATATATCACTAGAAAACAACACATCACCCCCACAAAAAGAATTTCCAATGATTATAAAACATCAAGGACACTTACACTATCTATCTGCATCTGAAAAAGTACAGGAAATTATAAAAAAGAAGAAAGAAGCTGGAATTAAAATTGATGATCAAGCAATAGCAATAGCATATTCTGAGGCAGGAGAATCTAACAAAGCAAAAAGTTCTTTTAAGACTTGTACTTGTGTTGCTAAACAGAACGAAATGCCTACAGATGCTGAATCTTACAAAGAACTTGAAGGAAAACTAAAAGCTATGGAAGATGAAAAGAAAGATCTTGCAGCAAAACTCAAAGGTATGGAAGATGATAAAAATGATAATAATCTTAAAGCAAAAATGAAAGCAAAATTCTCTGCAATGTTCAAGGGTATGTCAGAAGAGGAACGTGAAAAAATGCAAGCAAAACTCAAGGGAGTTGAGGATGAAGAAAACATGAAAGCAATGGATGAAGTTCACAAAGAAATGAAGGCAAAAGAAGATGGAGAAGGAAATGAAACTACTATTACTGAATTAAAGGCAAGTATTGATAAATTACAAAGTCATAATTTACCAATGTAT
>Ga0209976_10001055_pt1 | contig 16572 bp, 13 predicted proteins | sample SumtaG_FD_182806 | JGI IMG/M metagenome (GOLD analysis project Ga0209976, IMG submission 182806) | Deep subsurface microbial communities from Indian Ocean to uncover new lineages of life (NeLLi) - Sumatra_00157 metaG (SPAdes) (version 2) | ecosystem: Environmental > Aquatic > Marine > Oceanic >...
GAGAAGCTCCTACTCATTATACAGGTCAAGCCTCAACCGTTCTAGAACATGGAAAAGCAATTCCAATGCAACCTGCGATAGAAAGAAGACGAACACAGTTAGGATTACCACCAATTATATCTCCAGATACAAACGAGATTAAAAAGCTTTTAACCGCAACAAAATTACCCGAAAAACTTCCTAAATCTGAATAAATTCATTCAAAAATTTATTTTCTGAATTATTTTTTTCTAAGTTTTCGTTAGTATTTTATAGGCTAAAATCATAAGTGAATTAATAATTAAAATTTAAGTGTTTAAATTTATCAATAATCAGGAGGGAAATTAATTGAGAATACCAATTATTGGGGGAAATTGGAAAATGAATAAGGGTACACTCATTGAAACTCAAAAAATGTTAGAAAATTTAATTCCTTTAATAGAATCAATAGAAAGTGTTGACATAGTAGTTGCTCCACCATATACAACATTAAGAAAAGCATGTAAAATTACTAAAAATACAAATATCAAAATAGGAGCACAAAACATGTATTTTGAAGAAAATGGTGCATTTACTGGAGAAATATCCCCCAATTTTTTAAAAGAAATAGGAGTCCAATACGTGATTTTAGGACATAGTGAACGAAGAGATATCTTCAAAGAAACAGATGCTCTAATCAATAAAAAACTTAAAAAGGCATTATTGATGGATTTAAGACCAATTGTGTGTATAGGAGAACATTTGGAAGAAAAAGAATCAGGAAACACGGAAGATATAATTGAGGGTCAGATTAAAGAAACTTTCAAAGGTCTTAGTAATGATGAAATGTTAAAAACAGTTATAGCCTATGAACCTATTTGGGCAATTGGTACTGGAAAAACAGCTACACCAGAGCAAGCAGAAGAAATTCATATTTTTATTCGTGACCGGTTATCTTTAATGTTCGATAAGAATATCTCAAATTCAATGAGGATACAATATGGGGGATCAATTAAACCAAACAACGCGAAAAGTTTGTTTAAAATGGAAAATATTGATGGTGGTTTAGTCGGTGGTGCTTCTCTTCAAGCAGATTCTTTCAGTAAAATAATCAAAGCCGCTATAAATTTAAATTAATAATTCGTTTTAAGAAAAAGAAGGATTTTTCCTCAAAATTCGTTAACCAAGAATATTGTTAAAGCTTGAAGCGAGTTTTGAAGGGAATTCACCAAAATAACTTAAAGGATCAGCAAAAAGTAAGTAAAAATATGGTTCGAATAACATTTCCTCAACAGTAGGTCCTGTATCTGATTTTATAATACAAACTTGAATCTGTTCATCAGAAAAAAAGGATCGTCTATATATCCATTCCAAAGGAGTTATTTCAGGAATGTACCCAATATGTCTCAATATAGAATTAATATTTTCTATTGAAAATTTCTTACCAAAAGAGATTATAGGGGAAAGATCAAATGAAGCAATACTTATACCCCAAAGCCCATAATCACTCATTTCACCTAAAAAATCATTACCTAAATTCTTTAATTCATCTTGATTATTTAAAATATTCTGTTTAGCTAAAGAATCTGTTAATATCTCAACGATCTTATTTTCTTCATTATTCTGAATGCTATCAGCTGAATCAAGAGGCAACTTAGAATTGATAAAGAGATTGTAGATTAATTTTATTTTTTCACGAACCGATTTATGAAGTAAAAAGGATTCTGTTTGGGTTGTAATTAACACATCTCCCTGAAAAATTTCTTTGACATCATTCTTAATTTGGGGCTTTTTATCTTTTTTTGCTTTGAACTCAAGCACTTCTATTTTTTTATCTATATTTCTAGCAAATTCAAATAATGCTGAGATTAAACCAGCAGTAAGATCAAATTTAGAATTGAGATCTAACTGATCTTGAATAATTGATCTATCTCTAGAAAAATCGAAAAACCTAAGAAATACTTTAACTCCTTCAGGTATAGGTTTAATTACACTATTGAAATAGGGAAAACCTGTTGTAGAAATTATGCTTAATTCATATATAGTCATTTTGTAATTACAACAGTTCCTTAATTTAAAATTAAATTAAACCAATGTTTTGACAAGTTTTATTATTTTCAAATTTATAATAATTTTTTTAATCTTAACTTAATAATCCAAGATTTAAAGCACTCGATTTGTATTATAAAACTAAGTAAAGTAAAAAACTATATTTTATTTAATTATTAGGGCGGGTTTGCCAGGGAGCGATTGTATAGCTTTTTTTTCTGACGACTCTCTTTCATGGATAATTTCTACTTTACAATTAAATTTTTTCATGATGATTGGGTTAATTTCTTCAAAGAATTGGTACTCATCATCGGTGGAGAATACAAATTTAGAAAATTTCCCAACATTTTTCAATACTTTTCTAACAATTAGACTAATTAATTTTCCATGTCGTTTAAGATCATTATCTTGCATTAGTCTTCTAATTATCATTCCCGAATCCATAGTCTCTTCCAATATTGAGATTAATTTTGTATAAAATTTAAGTTTCCACGATTCAGCAATAATAATTTCTATTTTCTCGATTCTATTTTTTTTGAGTGCTAGCTTGATATTATTGATATCATCTATGATATTATTGGTAAGTTTCCATTTGTAATCAGATTCTTTTGTGAGTACTTTATTATCAACTTTTGGCCATGGGCTTAAGCTAATATAATTTTTTTTACCCATAATTTCCCATAATTCTTCTGTCATGTGTGGAGCTATTGGATGGAGCATTAAAACTAATGTTTCTTTGCAGTTGTCAAAAACTTCTTCATAAACGCCTTCTTTTTTATATTTACTTAATTCAGCTGTAAATTGTATAATATTATTAACAGCACTCCTAATCGCTATTCTTTCTATATTCTCTGTAAAATCTTTTAGCGTTTTATTTAAAATATATTTTATTAGAGTATCACTAATTGTATAATTACTTCTTTTGTTTTCCGGAGGTTCAGCTAACATTAAGAATGTATTTCTAATAAATCTGAAAGCATAATCAACTCCATCGTCAGACCATTCTAATCCTGATTTAGGACTGGCACCAAAAAGGATGAAAAATCTTGCAGCATCAGCACCATATTCTTTCATAATTCCTATAGGGTCTACAGTATTACCAAGACTTTTACTCATCTTAACGCTTTTTAACGAATACGTTGTTCCACATCGATTACATTTTTCCTCATTCATATATGCCTTAATTGCAAAAGTTCCACATTTAGAACAGTATGGATGGGTCTTATTTATCATTCCTTGTGTCAGTAATCGTTGAAATGGTTCATCAAATGAATGAAGTCCTAAATCTCTTGTGACCTTAGTAAAAAACCTAGCATAGAGTAAATGCATTATTGCATGCTCAATACCTCCAATATATTGATCTACATTCATCCAGTAATCAACAACCTTTTTTCTATATGGAAAATCAGTCGATAAGGGATCTGCAAAACGGAAAAAATACCAAGAACTGTCTACAAATGTATCCATAGTATCTGTTTCACGCCTACCCATTTTACTGCACTTTGGGCATTGTGTGTTGATAAAACTTTCGCTTGTTTCCAATGGATTTCCTTTACCTGTGAATTTTACATCTTTAGGTAACAAAACAGGTAAGTCTTCATATGGAACTGGCATCGTTCCACAATCCTTACAGTAAATTATTGGAATCGGGCACCCCCAATAACGCTGACGGGAAATTAACCAATCCCTCAATTTATAATTTATTGTTGGATCGCCCATTCCTATCTTCTCAAGCTTCCCTGTTATTGCATTTTTAGCACTTTGATTTTCAATACCATTAAATTCATCAGAGTTATATAATATTCCATCACTTTCATAGGCTCTTATCATTTTTTCCGATTTTAACTCAAAATCATAAGGTTGAATTACGATTTTAATAGGTATATTATATTCCTTTGCAAATTCAAAATCTCTTTGATCATGTGCCGGTACCGCCATCACAGCACCTGCACCATATTCATAAATCACAAAATTCCCAATATAAATGGGGACTTCCTCATTATTAATTGGATTTACAGCATATTTTCCTATAAATAAACCTTTTTTTTCAATTTCTAAATTAGTTCTTTCGAACCTATCTTGTTTCATTACCTCATTATAAAATATATCAAAGTCTTTTTCGTAAACAGTTCCTTTTACCCAATCTCGCACCCAAGGATGTTCTGGAGCAAAAACCATAAAGGTCACTCCATAAAGTGTGTCTGGTCTTGTAGTAAAGATATTGATTGTTCTTTTTTCACCCACTATTGGAAATCGAATGACACTACCAGCAGACCGCCCAATCCAGTTTCGTTGCATAGTTTTTACTTTTTCAGGCCAATCAACTTTTTCTAAACCACCAAGCAATTCTTCAGCATATGCTCTAATTTTTAAAAACCATTGAGTTAAGAAATTTTGTTCTACTGTTTCACTACAACGCCAACATTTTCCACCTTGCACTTGTTCATTTGCTAAGACTGTATTACATTTGGGACACCAATTAACATAACTCTTTTCTCTGTAAGCAAGTCCTTTTTCAAAAAATTTGAGAAAGAACCATTGGTCCCATTTATAATAATCAATTGAATGGCTAAAAATAAGTCGGGTCCAGTCATAAGATAGACCTATTCGTTTTTGTTGTTCAATAATCGCTTTTATATTCTTTTCTGTCCATTCTTCAGGAATAGCTCCATGATCTATAGCTGCATTTTCTGCAGGCAATCCAAATGAGTCATAACCCATTGGATAAAGCACATTATAACCATTCATTCGCTTAAATCGAGCAAAAGAGTCTCCAATTGAATAATTACGTAAATGACCCATATGAAGTGAGGATGTGGGATATGGATACATTTCTAATACGTAATATTTTTGTTTCTTCGGATCCTCATTAACATTAAATACCTTATCAGTTTCCCATTTTTTTTGCCATTTTTTTTCAATCTTGTTAGGATCATATTTGATCATAAAACACGGGACTCCTATTAGAGCTTCTTAGGTAATTATATTTTGATATTTTAATAATTGGTTCAATAAATCTTTTTGTAAAAATCTAAATAATAATAAAATGATGAAAAATTTTATAATCCCTGAATAATATCAATTATAATCTTCATAAAAATTTATAATTTGAAGGAATAAAACTTAATTTTACTAGTTTATTAAGAACTTTAATTATGGTAGATAAAATTAGAGTATCTGTAGGAAGTGCTTCTGTTTTAGGTTTAGATTTTAGAAGTAAATTTAAAGATCTTCCAACTACTTGTTATATCATGACTTTCAAAGAGGGTCACTGTTTAGCAAATTGTGGCTTTTGCCCACAAGCAAGATCCTCGAAAAGTTCAATAGAAAAACTTTCCAGAATTAGTTGGCCCTTATTCTCATTAAAAGATTTTTTAAGAAAATTAAAAGAATTACCAGCAGCAAAAAAGTTTATGAGAATATGCATCCAAACATTAAATTATCCAGAAAATTTTAATGATTTAAAAGAAATCATTACCGAAATTAAACATGTTTCAAAAATTCCAATTTCTGTTGCAATACCTCCAATGTCAAAAGAGAAGATCATAGATTTAAAACGATTAGATGTTCAAAGAGTAGGAATTGCTTTAGATGGAGCAAATCCAGAGATATTTAAAAAAATCAAAGGAATTGAAGTTGAAGGTCCATATACTTGGGAGGGACATTTCCAAAAATTAAAAGAGGCTTTAGAAATTTTCTCAAAAGGTTCAGTAAGTACTCATTTAATAATTGGATTAGGAGAAACTGAAAAAGATGTAATAGAACGAATTGAAGAGCTCGATAATTTAGGGATATTAATATCACTTTTTGCATTTACACCAATTAAGGGAACAAAATTTGAAAGCCTAACTCAACCTCAACTTCAAAGTTTTCGAAAATTACAATTAGGAAGATATTTTATAGTTAATTTAGGAAAGTCTTTAAAAGATTTCAAATTTGATACTAGAGGTGAGCTTTTAAACTTTAAAATTAATAGAAGAGAATTCAAAAATATTATTAATAACACTGAAGCGTTTTATACTTCAGGTTGTCCAGGATGTAATCGCCCATATTATACTTCAAAGCCATCAGGTTCGATTTATAATTATCCTAGAAAATTAAATGAACTTGAAAAGAAAGATATTTATGATATGTTAAAAGAATTTGTTAATTAAATATATATAAATAATCATGAAAAATTGGCGTTTTCTCCCATTGGAAGTCAATAATGGATTTTTAAATATGGCTTTAGATGAAGCTATCCTACAAAATGTAATCAGAAAAAAATCACCCAATACTTTAAGATTTTATAAGTGGAAACCTTCAACTGCTAGTATTGGGAGAAATCAGAGCTTGTCAGCTGAAATAAATATTGATTTTACTAAAGAAAAAAAATTTAACGTCGTAAGGCGTATTACGGGTGGAGGGGCGATATTTCATGATGAATACCGAGAAATAACTTATTCAATAATATGTCCCATAAAATTCTTAGAAGATTTGGGAGCTAGAAAAGTAATAGAACAATATGAACTTATTACTCATGGTATTCTTACAGGATTACAAATATTGGGCTTGGAAACAGAAAAAGGACTTATCCATTGCCCTGCAATTTTACTTGATGGAAAAAAATTCTCAGGGAATGCTCAAGTAAGGACAAAAGGGTGTATTCTTCAACATGGTACAATATTATTAGATATTGATCCTGATTTAATGTATTCAGTTTTAAAAGCGCCAGAAAACATTGGAAAAACAAGAATGGTAAAATCAGTTAGATCCAAATGTGTAGGAATCAAGGACCACATCCTTAATTATGAGGAAATAAAACTGGTTAATTCACTTAAACGTGGATTTGGAAATGCATTAGGAATTGAATTAGAAGAAGGAAGTCTTTACAAAAATGAGATAAAGTTGGCTAAAAAGTTAATCAAAGATAAATATTCTAACATAAATTGGTTAAAAAAATATGAATAAAAAATTAAATCTCTTAAATATTATTAAATCTGGATCAGCTTTATGGTCAGATTTTTCACAATTTTTAGAATTAGAGGATAAAGATTTAAGTCCTTTTCTTAAAACCGCTCAAGAAATGACACAAAAAAACTTTGGAAATAGAATGAAAATATTTAATCCTAGTGAGAAATTTCCCGCCATTAGTATAACTGGTGGTGATTGTTCTTTAGAATGTGAACATTGTAATAAGAAATATTTAAGTGGAATGAAACAAATTATAGAGAAAAGCGATTTGGAAAAATTTCTCTTAGATTTATATGAAAATAATGGTGTTGGTGCTCTGATTTCAGGAGGAAGTAATCCTAATGGCTCAGTACCATTATTAGAGTTCTTGGATGTTATAAAAAAAATCAAGAGTAAAACCAATCTAATTATTAATACTCATACGGGGTTATTAAATGAAGAAACCGCACATAAACTTGCTAATGCAAATGTTGATATAGTATCTTTTGATATTAATATGGATATTGACATAGTTCAGGATATTTATCACTTAGATATAGAATTAAATGAATACAAGAGAGCCATTGATTTATTACAAAAATATAATTTAAATATCGTTCCTCATTTATGTGTTGGATTATACTATGGTAAACTCCATAAAGAATTAGATTCCATTAAATTTATTAAAGATATTAAACTTAATCCTTCTCTAATAGTTATAATAGTTTTAGTTCCTCCTAAAAATTCTAAAGCCAAATTTGAAACACCTAAGCCAGCTGATATAGCAAAAGTAATAGCTACATTAAGATTTGTATTTCCAGATACTGAAATTTCATTAGGGTGTATGAGACCTCGAGGAAATATAAAAACTGAAATCGAGAAATTTGCAATTAAAGCTGGAATTACAAGGATTGAAATACCCTCTCGAGATACATTAATTTGGCTAAAAGAAATAAATCCTGAAATAGAATTTAAGTTTTTTTCTGCTTGTTGTGCAATACCTAAAGAGTATGAAAAATTAGCTGAAAGTGAAGAATCTGATATTAAAAGGTATATGAAAGTCTTATAATAGTGTTTATATTGAGTCAAGAAAATCAAATTAAATTAATAGGGCTTAATGGCATCCCATTAATAAAAGAAGGAGATATTATCTCTAACATCATTTATGAAGCATTAAGAACAAACAAAGTAATATTAGAAGATGGAGATTTAATTGTTATTGCTCAAAGTATTATATCCAAGAGTAATGGAAGAATAAGAGACTTAAAGGATATTACTCCAAGTGATAAAGCTCTCAAGTTATTTAAAAATATTGCACCAAAAATTAAAAGTGAAGGTTTACCAAAAAAAGGACCTGAACTCATCCAAGTAATTTTAGAAGAATCTAAACAAATTTTAAAAGCTGAACATGTATTAATAACAGAAACAAATCATGGCTTTGTTTGCGCTAATGCGGGAGTTGATAAATCTAATGTTAAAGGGAAGAATTATGTCTCACTTCTCCCAAAGAATTCTGATAAAGATGCCGAAAAAATAAGGATTTCATTAAAAAACCTAACAAATAAAGACATTGGAGTGATTATTACAGATTCGTTTGGTAGGCCTTTTAGAGTAGGATCAGTAGGGGTTGCAATTGGAGTTTCAGGAATAAATCCAATTTTAGATAAACGGGGATTTAAAGATTTATTTGGCTATGAACTTGAAACTACAATTATAGGTCATGTTGATAATATTGCTTCAGCAGCCCAACTTATAATGGGAGAATCGAATGAGGGACTTCCGATTGTTATTATAAAGGGTTATAAATATGAGTTTAAAACAAATACTACAATTAAATCAATAATTAGAAAGAAGAAATCAGATTTATTTAGAAAAAATGAAGGTGTTAGATTTAAAAATATTCTTGAAAATCGAAGAAGTTATAAAATACCTTTTGCAAATAAAAAAGTTGACTTGAAAATTATTAAGGAATGTATAGAACTATCTCAGTGGGCTCCAAGTGCTCATAATGGGCAATTTTGGAGATATACTATTATAGAAAAAGGTCCTACTCGGACTAAATTAATTGACAAGATGAATGAAAAACTCAGGTTTGATTTAAAAAATGAAGGGAGATCAGAAGATTATATCAATTTTAAAATTGATAAAACAAGAAGTAGTTTTATTAAAGCCCCATTTTTAATTTTATTATGCTTAGACACAATAGATTTAGAAAAGTATAGTGATCCTGATCGTGCAAATAATGAATTCATCCTAGGTATCCAGAGTGTCAGTAGTTCAGCAGTATATTTATTGTTAGCTTTTGAAATGAAAAAATTAGCGGCATGCTGGTATTGTGCTCCATTATTTGCTAAAGAGTTAATAAAATCAACTTTACAAATTCCAGAATCTTTTATACCTCTAGCTTTTTTTACAGTAGGATATCCAAAAAAATCTGTAAAAACACCACCTCGTAAAGATTTGAGAGAGATAATATTCAAAGTCTAAATGTATAGGTGAATGTTAATTTGACTGAAAAACTTTACTTGATCTTGGCAGGGGGAGTAGGTGCAGCAAAATTAATTGATGGATTAGCGAAAATTATAAAACCAGAATTTTTAAAGATTATTGTTAACACGGGTGACGATATAGAATTATTTGGTCTTAAAATTTGTCCTGATTTAGATATTATAACATATACATTAGCGAACTTGATTGATCAAGAAAAAGGTTGGGGATTTGGTGGAGAAACCTTTAATTGTTTAAATATTTTAAATAAGTTTTATGATTATGGATGGTTTAACTTAGGTGATAAAGATCTAGCAACTCATTTATATCGCACTGATTTGTTTAAAAGAGGTTTTAATAAAGCAGAAATTACAAAAAAAATTTGTAAGCATTTTGGAGTAAAAGCCCAAATTATTCCAATGTGTAATGAACCGGTTGAAACTCATATCAAAACACCATTTGGAACAATACACTTTGAAGAATTTTTTATAAAATATCGTTGTGAACCAAAAATATTAGACGTGAATTTTCAGGGAATAGATGAGTCAAAACCTGTTGATGGTGTAATCAATCTTATAAAAAAGGCTCACCGGATAATAATTTGTCCTTCTAATCCTATAGTATCAATAGGAACAATAATTCGCGTGCCAGGTATAAAAAACGCACTCTCAATGGTAAAAGAAAAAGTATTTGGGATAAGTCCTTTAATCGAGGGAATTCCCATTAAAGGCCCCGCAGATAAACTAATGAAAAGTATAGGATTAGAGGTTTCCTCATTAGGTGTTGCTATGTATTATAAAGATTTTTTGGGTAATTTTATTATAGATAATAAAGATTATAGGTTAAAAAGCAAAATTGAAGAATTAGGAATAAATTGTTATTGTTATGATACAATCATGACAAGTTTAAATAAAAAAATTAAATTGGCTAAGTTTATAATTGATATAGTTGATTAAAAAAGAAAATGTGGGTTAAGTTGCTGCTGCAACTGCCTCTTCTGCTGTGCTACCGTCTTTTTCATCAATTTCTTCCTTTCTTACATAATCACCAACTGAAGCAAGAATTTCTTTTATCCTCCCTTCTTGTTGCAATCTAATTATTAAGTTTCGGTGTTTTACAAATGAGATTAATTGAGAGACTACAGGGAAAAGTACAGTGATTGGCAGTAATAAAATGATGATAACTTCTGGTGAATCCATTGCTACACTCTCTGTTATCGCATCAGGTAATTGAATAACAGTACCTAAGAACCAATGAGGATGTATAATTATAAAACTTATTATCAATAATGAGATTACTCTATAAGTAAAATTTACTAATGTAGATGTTAAAAGATTTCGCGAACTTGGAGCTGAAGAACTAGCAGTTAATGTATCTCTTGCTTCTGGATCTTCACGGAAAAGACGATCTATATATCTTCCAAGCCTCCTTGTTTTAGAAGCTGCTGTTACTAATTTTTTTTCTTCTTCTTCTAATTTTCTTCGTTCAATCATTTCTTTGACATAAGAGAACCGGGTACCTGTTTTGGCAAAAAATTTGCTTACAGCTAAACCCTCTTTTTGTTCTGCTTCAATTTCTTCCAGCTTTTTTTTAGCTTCTGCTTTAATTTTATCAACGTTTGCAGTTATATAATGTGATTCTCTTGCTAATATTTTTAATTGAGCCTCTAATCTATCACTTCGTTCTAGAGACGGTTTAGTAACGGTATCTGTGTAACTAATTTGGAACGCTATTTCTAAATAAATATAAGAAATTATACCAAAAACTATAACTGGATTTGTTATAAATAAGAAAAAATCATCTAGAGGAATGTTAGATAATATGGGAGAGAGAGGATTGGTCATATCTTCTAAATATTGGAATTCTAATGTCAATAATAGAAGCATTTTCCTTAATCCATCAATCATCAACGGGATTATTATCATTAGTATTATAGAACCAATTGCAATAAAACTATATTTTGGATCGCTTTTGAAGAAAGCTCTAATAGCATAGATAATTGATACAATAATTAAGAGTTGAAAAACAAATAAATAGAGATCTCCAAAAAGTCCTTGAACTTCACTTAAAATTAAATTAGGGATTTCTGTTAATTTTGGTGTAGGAATCGAAAACCAATTACTAATATAATTTTCAAAAAAGGTTTGAATGAGATTACTGATATTACTATTAATTAATCCAAATAAAGTAGCACAAACTAAAGCGATCAATATTCCTCCACCATATATTATATAAGAAAAGACATTTTTTACTGCCCCAAAAAACGAAAGAATTACTAACTCATCATCAGCAGTAGTGAGGACAATATCGAAATTGAATATTGCAGTCAGAAATACTAAAATAATCCATATGAAAATAGCTGAGTTTATGATTTTCAATGCTAATAAGTAACTTCTTACCATTTTCTAAAACGCCTTCCCCTTTTTCTTTGCATCCATATATGTACTTAACACTTGTTTCATCATATCATCGGGCCCACACGTTATTATACTTATTCCTACATTTCGAACTGCTTGCCTGATAATTAGAATATGTTCCATCATTTCCTCGCTTATAGCTTCTGCTAGAGCTTTATCAGTTGAAGATAAATCAATCTCGTGGATCTCAAACCAAGGACTAAATGGATTTATTATTATTATCGTATGATTAAAAGGTATTAATTTCCGAATGGCTTCTGAAACCACTTTTGGATTTGCTTCTAAATCTGAAATCATAAAGATTAAACTACGCTTCTGAAAGCGTTTAGTAAAGTGGATCATTGCTTCTACGATCTTACATCTTCCCTCTGGTTTCACTCGTGCAACAAAGTCTAGCACCTGATAAAAGTGATCATCTCCTCCATTTGGTTTTAAAAAATTAAAATTCTTTTTATCAGAAAATGTAAATATGCCTACACTATCTCTTCGTGTTAAAGCTATCTTAGTTAAGAGCATACAGGCTCGTATTGCATATTCAAACTTTGTGTTTTCAATAGCGCCTCCCGCCATTGTTTCTGAAGAGTCAACCAATATCATTACTGTAACATCTCTTTCGCTTTCAAATTCCTTAACAATTAATTTTTGGAATCGAGCACTAGCTTTCCAATCGATTAATCTGAATTGATCTCCAAAGACATATTTTCTCATCCCATAGAATTCAGAACCTAATCCTTTTTGTTTAGATCTCTGTACTCCATAGTTTAATTGAAGCGATCTTTTTGAACCTAAAATTTCAATTCTTTTAATATCTTCGTATGGGGGGTAAATTAGAATATCAGTAACACTATCAGGGACGATTCTTTCTAATGAATTGAATCCTAGTCTATCTTTAACAATTATAGACAAGGGTCCAAGAGCATATTCCCCTCTTACTTTAGGCTCAAGGACATATGAAAACTTAACAGTAGATTTAGGACTTATCCTTGTAGATATAAAGTTTTCACCGAGAATTAATCTGAAAAGCTGTGGATTGTAATTATCACGTATCTCTAAAAAATCAAATCCATGTTTACCAATATTTTCAATAACAACTTTAACATGTACAAAATCATCTTTAAATACTTTTTCCTTTTCTAGTTCTCTATGTACTATTAATTCTTCTACATTCAATTTATAGTGGAATATTGGTAGGCTTATAATTGTGCTAAAGAGCAAAAGAATTCCGAAATATAATAAAAAATAATTTACGAATGCAAATCCAGCTGTTATAAAAAAAACAGCTAACATAACTAGAGTTCTACCTTTTCCACCTAAAATCTTTCTTCACCAAACATATTTTTCCATATAAAATTGATTTCACACCAATAAAAAAGGTATGGTTAAATAGGGACGGGAATTTCCTCAACTATAGTTTTCAACACTGACATTGAATCAAGGCCTTCTAACTCAGCTTCAGGTTTTAAAAGTATCCTATGGTTCAATGCTGGAACAATCAAAGCACGAATATCATCAGGTGTAACATAGACACGGCCAAGAATAGCCGCACGTGCTTTAGCACACTTCATAAGCGTCAATGATGCTCTAGGACCGCAGCCTAATGCGATTTGTGGGTGATTTCGAGTTTTAATTATAAGATCTCTGATGTATTTGAGAATTCTATCATCGATGTAGACTAAATTCATAATTCTCTGAGCTGCAAGAATTTCTTCTCCTGTTGTTATTTCATCGACTGAGGGTGATTCACCAGAAAGTTGTCTTCTTAAAATTTCAACTTCTTCATCCTTTTCAGGGTAATCTAACCAGAGTTTAAACAAGAATCGGTCAATTTGAGCCTCGGGTAATGGATATGTTCCTTCCATTTCAACAGGGTTTTCAGTAGCAACGACTATAAATGGTTTTTCTAATATTAAAGTTTGACCCTCAATAGTTATTTGACGTTCTGCCATAGCTTCAAGCAAAGCTGCTTGGGTTTTGGGAGCAGCTCTATTTATTTCATCTGCGAGGACCATATTCGCGAAGAGCGGTCCCTTTTGAAGTACAAATACACCCTCATTTTGATCAAAGATTTTTGTTCCTGTAATATCAGCAGGAAGTAGATCAGGTGTGAATTGAACCCTTCGAAATGAAATACCGAGTGTTTTTGCAAAGGTTTTAGCCATAACCGTTTTTCCGAGCCCTGGTACTCCCTCTAAAAGTACGTGTCCATTAACGAGAAGTGCAATGAAAAGCTGTTGGAGAATTTCACCATTTCCAACAATAACACGACTCACCTCACTTAAAACTTCTTGAGCTATTTCTCTTATTGGAGTTACATCAATTTCTTCATGGTCATAATATTTTGCTTTATCTGGAGCTTCCATTTTTTTTTTACCTCATATTTTTTTTTTATTTAACTTCTTTTTTTTTGTTTAAATTATAAATTGTTAGCTGTCCAACCCATTTCAAAGAATAATTCTTCGAAATCTTGTTCAGTTCTAACTTTATATTTTCCGTCTTTAATAGATAGTATTCTATCCATGAATCTTGACAACCTTCTTATTTTTAATTTTGTTGTGGTAGGATCTTTTGCTACAACTAAATCAATTACATTTTCAGTAGTAATTTTTTGCCCTCCTAATTGACTATTCAATTTTCGCTCAAGTCTTCTATAGAGCAATTTTAATGCAGTTGCATATTTCATTTTATCCCTATATTCTTCAATTTTTTTTGCAAAGAGTGATGACGTTCTGTACCGTGCCATTTCTTCCTTCTTTTCTTCTTCTTCAGCAATTTTTGCCTCCTCTTTCTTCTTATCTTTTTTCGGGAGATACTTTTTTAATGTATATAATGCTAGAACTGGATATATCCAAGAAGTAATAGGATTGGTAGAGAGATGAACTATATATTGCATTATAAAACCAAAAATACCAGCAGAAGTGAGATCTCTTGAAGATTCTGGGCGTATATGTGCCTCGTCAAAAACTACATACCAATCATCAGGATCATCATTGTAGGTAAGCCATTGTATTATATTTCTCCCAAATTGGGCATTGTCGTATCTACTAATTAAATCATTATTAAATAGGCTAGCGTCCGCAGAGACAAATACTCTTGAATTTCCCATTTCTTTAGCTAAAAAAACATGCGGTGTAAACGGGCTATAAAGAGGAAGTTTTAAGATATCAGTGGGGAACCCATCTCCCATAAGTTGTCCTGTAAGTAAATCACCAATAAAACCTAAGTCAAGTACATCTATATCAGGATCAACTCTTCCATTCCCATTTTTATCAACAAAGCTATATACACTACTAGCAGAACCTATAATATCCCAGCCAAAATATTCAACAAGAGGACCTCCAGCGGCGCTTGAGGATTTTGACAGTATAACCTCGTTTATACCCAATGTTGTTGGATGACTAGAATCAAAATCCTTAATTATTGGAAATTCGGGAGTTGGGTAATAAGAGGCATTATCATGTAATATCCCATTAGGGAATAATGTTACCGGAAATAATTCTGAAGTCTGTTTTCCAATCATTCCAAGCATATTAGCTACGAAAATTTCCCATAAAAGAGTGCTTGTAGAACCATGATCATGACATAAGAATAATGAATTTGAACCGTTAAAAAAATTAATAAAATAAGGGATTTCAAAAATAGGATCATAAAACTGATTAGGACCTAATAAGATCAATAGAATGTTTTTATCATCTAATCTTTCCGTAGCACTTAAACTAGATTGGACAGTTCTTACTTCATACCCTAATTCATTTTTAATTATATCTTTAAATTCTGATGCCCCATTCCAATCCGGGTTGTATACTGAGAAGTTTTGATTATTTTCTCCACTATCAATTGCGGGTGATAATATAGGAATAAAAACAAAAATCGCTACAATTAATAGTAAAGCTTGTTTATAAGTTGATGCACCTTTGATTTTTTTCCGTGAATGTCTTTCACGAATTCTATGAGTAGACACATTTCTAATAAAAATAATAAAATAAATTCCTGCGAATATAGCACCAATGTAACATAATAAAGGAATATAATTTAGAAAGACAGGTAAAGTTTCTGGACTTGTATCCTTGAGTGAATCAATAAAGTCTGTAATGATCATCCCAAAAATTATAAAATATACTAAGAGAAACGTAAAAATTATACCTTTAGAGATGTTGATACTCCTATCAGAAGCTTTTCCTAATCTAACCATAGTGTTACTCTGTTTGTTATTTTCAGCAATTAAATTAATTTATATACCTTACAAAAACCTATAATTTAAATGAGATATTATTTCCAGTTATATTGGTGTACAAATTAGAAAAGAGGTCGATTGCAAAATTTAATTCCTTATTAGTTGGTTCAATTCCTCCATAGATAATATCTTCAATTTTTTTAATAAATGGATATACCAACTCTGGTTTTAAATTTTGTTCTAATTCATTAACACATGCAATTGCGTATTCACGAATAGTCTGATGTATTAATCGAGGTTTGTTAAATTTATTGTTGATCAAATCATCGTATACTAGATAAATATAGGCTATTGCTTCTTTAGATCTGTTTGTTTCAACTAAAACCTTTACGTTTTGAAGTCTTTCCTTTACATTAAGTGTAGGGATTTTCTTCTTCTTTTTCTTTAGTTTTTTTTCTCTAACCATTTTTAAAACCCATTTCTTTATTTTATTAAATATTTTAATAAATAATTTTTTTTGAATTTATAATTTTTTGTACTTCTTTTCTTTTTTTTTTT
>Ga0209976_10001058_pt1 | contig 16547 bp, 16 predicted proteins | sample SumtaG_FD_182806 | JGI IMG/M metagenome (GOLD analysis project Ga0209976, IMG submission 182806) | Deep subsurface microbial communities from Indian Ocean to uncover new lineages of life (NeLLi) - Sumatra_00157 metaG (SPAdes) (version 2) | ecosystem: Environmental > Aquatic > Marine > Oceanic >...
TGACAACCCCTCAGTTGCCGGTGGCGAGCTTGTATATTCAGATGAAGATGGTGACGGGTTTACTGAATTAGCGACCATTACAGTTGCTACCGCTTTAACAGATGCATGTGAGATAAAGGTGTACTTCGCAGATCAGGGCGCTGACCCCGACTGGGAGATTAGACACCCAATCAGCAAGACTCTATCTGGTGGCAACGTTGTAATAAAGTTAGATAGCTGGTTGTTAATAGACCCTATTGAACAAGCCGCGTACCCTACAGACGATGGATTTATGGCTATAGATATATCAACTGTAGCCAGTTTTGTCACAGAAGTTGACATATATAGGGAATACACGGATAATACAGCTGTATCGTCGAGGTTCTTTTGGGAACCCGCTAATGGACAGATTGTTGTTGGATGCTCACAGTGCGGTACCACTGGGTGTACCGAGTGTAGCTACACAACACAAGATGGATGCCTTTTAATAAGAGATGTCGAAAACGGATTTGTTGTACCTTCACCAGCGACTTATAATAGCACCACGGGACAGTGGGACTCTAACGTGTACTCTGTATGCAGAGACCCTGATCGCATTTTAGCGTGGTACCAGGCAGGAGATATGGACGAAGCTTTTCTGCGTGGTGATTCGTGTGATCCGCTAAGTGATTTCTTTGCGCGTGCTATTGCATGGGTGGCGACGGCTCGCATTGAGCGACCGTTTTGCCAATGTGGTAATGTTACAGCGTTGGCTGAAAGCTGGCGCGAGGACTTATCATTCCAGGGTGCAGATGCCGCGTACTTATTGGATTTCAACATATTGGATGCACCGTTCGGTACAAGACGTAGCGAACTGATGGCGTACAAATCGTTGAGTCAGCTTAATAAGCGTAAGATAAGTGTAGGAGCTTTATGAGACAGGTAGAATGGACCGACAGAGCCGGATATAATCATCGCTCTCTAGTACGGGATAACGACCCCGATGACATGGCGGAGCAGGGTATACCGCTAGACCCTCCAGACCTTAGCCAGATAGACTGGGAAATGGTCAGGAAGGACTTGCACAATGCCCTCCTTCATAATGACATGATCAAGTGGGATGATATTCCAGTAAGGCCAAATGGTATTTCAAATGCCATTAAGACAAGTATGAAAAGACAAGTAGTTAATCTATATAGAGATAGGAGGTAAGGTTATGGCAACCTTCAATCCTGCAAAAACTGGTAACAGTCGAGTGTTCGTCATAGATGGAAAAGCTCGTCCAGATCACGCCCCTGTATACATGAGTCATGTAAAGGCGGGAGGCGTAAGCCAGGGTTTTGGAGACATCGAGAAAATCGAAGTTCCCGATCCTAATAAGTATGATGCTTTTACGGAAATAGGAACAATTCGTGGGGCCAAGGAGCGTGCTACTGTTACGCTTACTGGCCGATATGCTCGTGACCTAAAGAGTGAGTTGTTGAAAATTGCTAACAAGGAATGTTCTGTGGATGTCCATGTGAACAACGGTGCTTGCACCAATCCTAGTTTGTACAATACATTCGACAAGAAGATCATCCTTGAAGACGCGAGTGTAACTAATTGGGGCACGGAAGACCTTGGTGCTTTAGATTCTGGCGAACGAGCCAAGATCGACGAGACCGTTGACATTTCGGCCAAAGACGTTTATGAAATCGTTCAGGTTAGCTTCACCGAGAAGGGTGGAGATCAGGCCGTTAACGAATTAGTAGATGTTACAACTTGCGATTCCGCTTCATGCGGCGATTGCGATGTTGAGTCGGATGGTTGCAAGAAAATCTTTGCAATATCCTTGACTGCCCCTGGTTCAGCTTCAACTCCAGCAGACGTTGTGTTCACTGTCGATAGTGGCACGACTTGGTTTGCTCACGACGTTGATAGTCTAGCAACAAACGATCCTAACGGGATCGCTTGCTTGGGCGATTATCTATTCGTGGTTAGCAACGCTGGTGAAAATGCTCATTACGCTCTGAAAGCAGAGTTTGATGACCAAGGTACCGACCCGGCATTTACGGCTATTGCTACTGGCTTCGTTGGCAGTGCTGGCCCTAATGCTGTTGACATCGGTAGTGGCAAAGCATTTATTGCTGCTGATGGTGGTTATGTTTACAGTACGTCAGACATTACTGCTGGCGTTACTGCTATAGCCGATGGCACAATCCACACTTCACACTACAACGATGTTTCTGCGCTAAGCGACGAATTCGTTGTTGTGGTTGGAGATGATGGCGTAATTGCCAAGAGCGAGAATGGTACTACGTTCTCAGCCGTAACACCTTCGCCGGTTGGCGTTGGCGTAGCTTTCAATGCAGTCCTAGTGTTAACCAAGAGCGTATGGCTTTTGGGAACTGATGCTGGCGCATTGTACTACACGACCAACGGCGGAGATTCGTTTACGCTGAAGGCTTTCCCTGGTAGCGGTAGCGGAGTCGTTCAAGACATCGTTGCTTCGACCCCAACCGTTCTGTACATGGCGCATGATACATCCGGCACTCGCGGACGAATCTTACGCAGTACAAATGGTGGGTACGACTGGGTTGTTACCCCTGAAGGTTCGGGCGTGTTGCCTTTGAGCGATCAAATCAATGCACTCGCCGTTTGCGGTGGCAATGCCGATTTCGTTGTCGGCGTAGGACTTGGAGACGATGCATCCGACGGATTCATTGTCGTAGGAACTGATTAATTAACGAAGGACAATTATCCCTTCGGACTGGAGGAACAATGACAAAAAGACAATCAAAGAGAAACCCGGCAGTCAAGGCTGCTAAAAGGCAATCGAATCTTGGGATAACCAACGATCCGATCCTTCTAAGTTCTGGCTACTGGGTGCGAATTAGACCGGTATCGGCGCATCTTATAGATGGCGCACAGGCTCAAGTTAAAGACCCTGAGATTCCCTCTGTATACATAGAGGAAAAAGGGCGCAGCGAAGAAAATCCTAACGATCCGGTCTATCTTCGCGCATTAGAGCGGGTAGATATTGACCGCTCTCTTGCCGCAACAGATGCCATGATATTGTTTGGTGTTGAACTCATCAATGAGGATGAAAGCCCATTCGAGTTACCACCAGACGATGTATGGCTTGCTAAGTTACAACTCCTAGAAAAGAAAGGGGTTTTTAGCTTGGCCGAGTTCGATCTTAGTGACGAGCTTGACAAAGAGTTCGCTTTCAAAAAGCTAGTTGTTATTACGGCTGTTGATTTACCTCTAATTGCTATGGCTAACGGGGTGCAGGGTGCGGATATAGAAAACGCCCTGGATACGTTTCAGAGTGACTAGATACGGTGAGCCAATTGGCGAACTGGAACTAAGTGGTGGCGTAGACGCTGGCATAAAGTATAACATGAGCTATGCTGTATGGGATGCAGCCATAGCCGCAGGAGCATCGTTGGACGAACTAAGATCAATTGATGAAGGTAAGTATCCATCGTGGTTTCTCGGTAAGATGATTGCATGGAATATAGCGCACAAACAAATCTCTTCTCACAGCGAAGACGCAGTATCGTCTAGCGCAAAAGGTAAGAAATAATGGCAGCCATTCAACAAGTTGGACTCAAAGCAGTAGTTTTGGGGATGTCTGAGTTTAGTCGTGGTACATCTATTATTAGGAAACAGATGGGTCTGACTGGTGCTGCTACTCGCCGTGCGGCTAAAGATAGCAAGAGTTTCGGGACGAGCCTAAATCAAACCGGATCAAATATTAGGAATTTTGGAAACCAAATATTAATACTTGGTTTCCAATTAACCTTCCTTGCATCCGGTGCGATGGTTTCTGTAATAAATGCTGCCGCTCAGTTCGAGAAAGAGATGACCAAGATCAACACCCTTGTTGGTGTATCTGCCGTGCTGGTTGCTGAATGGTCTGACCAACTACTTGACCTGGCACCAAAGCTGGGAAAGGCTCCCAGGGAATTGGCTGAGGGGTTATTTTTTATAACAAGTGCTGGCATTAGAGATGCCACAACAGCTATGGACGTACTTGAAATCTCCGCCAAGGCAGCAGCCATTGGAATGGGGGATGTCAAGGATGTGGCTAATGCCGTAACATCTGTCATGCAAGCATGGGCGAGTACAGGGATAACTGCTGCCAAGGCAACTGACATATTAACAGCCACGGTTAGAGAGGGTAAGACCCAGGCTGAAGAATTGGCTCCGTCAATTGGCCGGGTAATTCCACTAGCCGCAACAATGGGTGTGTCATTTGAAGAAGTCGGGGCATTTATTGCGACGTTTACACGTCTTGGTGTACCAGCGGCAGTCGCGGTTACATCATTGAGGTCTGCTCTTACAGCTATCCTTAAACCAACTTCAAAATCAAAGGAGGCTCTTAAGGGTGTTGGCTTATCAATGGATAATGTCAAGACAAGCATAGAAGAGGACGGATTAGCAAAAACACTAATTCAATTAGCCGTAATACTCGAACAAGACAACGAGGCTTTCGGTGATATTATCGGCAGCGCAAGGGGATTAACCGGCGTGCTTGCCGTGACCGGAGATTTATCAGAGGATTACATAGAGATACTTAACAATCTGGAAAACTCCGCTGGAATTACAGCAGAAGGATTCGAGACAGTCTCAAAAACAACTGCTTTCATGGCCGACCAAGCTAAGGCTAGTGCTCTTGTACTAGCTACATCGTTCGGGCAGATATTATTGCCCGGAATAAATCAAGTGCTAGAAGCGACGACAAGATTATTTGGCGTAATGACCAGATTGGCGGAGGCAAACCCAGGGCTTATAAAGCTGATTGGCATTTTTGCTGGTGTTGTCACGGTAATTGGTCCGTTACTTATTGTTGGCGGGCTGCTGCTTAGTTCAGTAGGTACATTAATAACTGCCATTGGTGCTCTAGCTGGAGTGCTGGGCAGTTTACTATCTTTGCCACTTCTCGTAGCTGCTGCATTTGGTATTTTGGCAACAGCAATAGCTGGCTCTCTTGTCGCCGGGTTTATTCATGCCCGAGAAGAAGGAGAGGTAAATGCTCAAATACTTGCCATTAGAGCATTTAAGTGGGGCGAGGGTGTTATCTTGGCATTTGCTGAGGGTATGGCGGCAGCAATATCCGCAGTTCTTAGTGTATTAATTGAACTCGGCAACTCTGTTGCATTTTGGCTGATGTCTCTTAGCCCTCCAAGACTCTTGCCCAACATAGATAAATGGGGTACAGCTACAATGCAGGCATGGCTTGATGGCTTCCTCAAGGTGGACTTCGGCATATTTAACACATTGTCTGGGACACTTGAGGGATTCATACGCAGTCTGCGCTTAGACGATCTCGATGTTGTGCCAAAGATAAAGAAAATGCGTAAAGAGTTGCTTAATTTGATACATGTATTTAGCGAGACAGGCAACATAGCCGAGAGTTCTCTTAATAAGGTGGCAAAAACCATTGGCAAAAACAACGCTGTAATTAAAGATTACATTAAGACCTTCGTCCAGCTTGAAGCGGCTACGAAGGCCGTGGCTAAGGCGCAGGCCGCATTAAACGCAGTCAATGAAAGATTTGATGAAATTCTCAAGCCGCTAACAGATGAATTAAAAGAGATAGACAACATACGCCAGGACGAACTCGACAAATTGCGCGAGGAAGAACTCCTGGCTATGATAAAAGACCCTCGTGCGCCACAAAGAGTCAAAGAACTAGCGATGCTAGAACTAAGACAGATAGAGTTGAAGAAACAAGTTCGCACGGCAGAAGAACAAAGAGATGTAGAGCTAGATGCTCTAAACGCAAAGCTGGAACTTGCTCAAAAGGAACAGGAATTTTTTACGGCCAAATTAAAAAGCTTGACTGATATACTGGCCGCTCAGACAAAAGAGAATCAGTTAATCCAAGAGCAAATAGACCTAATAGAAAGTCTAAACAAGAAGCTGAAACAGACAGAAAGCGCATTCCAGGGACCGGCTGGTGGTATAGGTGTCGAGAAAAAGGTTCCAATAGACGAGGCTTTGCAAGCAAGAATTGACAATTTTATGCGGAATGACGAATTCCAAAAAGTGCCTGAAGAAATTGAGTTGACGCTATTGGAAAGAATAGACGAACTTATTAGGAGGGTTAGACCGAAGCTAACAGAGATATTCACTCCAACAAAGGAGCAACTAGCAGAGCTAGGAAAAGCATGGGCACCCCTTATAGGCTTTATAATAGATGGTGTTTTCCCAAGTGATTTATCTAATGTAGACCCGTCTGATAGAAAGTTCTTCACCAATTATGTTCAGGCTGGCATAGACGATGTTGATGGAGACACTACAATTGGGGATAGATTCGCCAAAGTTTTAGAGGGCATAATTGCGGAGGGGATTAAGTTAGCTGCTGCGGGTATAGGAGCAAATCTAAAGTTACTACTCACTGAGGAACTTGGTGCCGATCAGGCGGGGTTCTTCAGTAAATTCCTGTTTGGTACTGGACCAATTACGTTTGATGCTACCTCTGCTGTTACAGGCTTTTTTGCAAGCATCAAGGAAACTTTAATATCAACACCCGTACCAGATTTTGACTTCATTAGCCAAGGCAGCATAGATAAGTTTAACGGCTTTCAAGACAGCTTTAATAACTTCTTTTCTGCCGAAGGTATAAAAACTGCCATTGAAGGGGCGTTTTCTGAAGAGAACAAGCAGAAGGTTCTGGGATTCTTTAGCGAATTGGGGCCAAATATACAGGGCGTTACGGATATAGTCGGCCTTCTTATTGGGGACGAAAGCGGTAGTAATACTGGCGGCGGTGGCTTTAATACCCTCTCGTCCACCATGACAATAGTTGGGGGAGTTGTTGAGACACTCGCTAGAATCTGGGAAGGGATTACAAAAGGCGAGTTGTTTAACCTTAAAGAAATAGTTGATAAGGTAAAGGACTCGTTCCACAACCTTGGCCTCAAGATAGCGAATTTCTTCCAACCAAGAATAGAAGCAATACGAGACTTCATCCGAGATCATTTCTTGACCGTAGTACAAGATACGATTGACATTTTGTTTGGCGAGGAAAATTCTCTCGGCAACGTAATACTTGATTTAATTGAGTCAGTCCTCACGCCATTTGAAGAAGCTTTGGGCACTCTCTGGGATGCGGCGCAGAATCTCCTTAACAAACTAGAGGAAGTATGGAGATTTCTCACAGAGCATAAATGGAAAGTACCAGGAATCGTTGAGGAATCTTCCCCATCGGAGTGGACACTAGCCATGATGCATGCTTCCGAGGCTACAGGCGTGATGATAGACAGCATGAACATGTTGCAATCTACCGGCAAAAATCTTACAAATGGCATGTCAGCAGGCGCAAACATGACACATGCACCGCTAAGAGGCGGCGGTGGGGGAACAACCTCTAATACCGTTAACTTCGGTGGACAGAACATAAGCAATAACATGGACATGGCAGAGTTCATAATTCTTGTACAGCAGACTATAAGGAACGAGTTATAATATGAGTGCTATACTTAAAATCACTGACGGCACAACCGAAGTGAGCCTGATTAACGGCCCTATATATTTGGAGTCATGGCTACCGGGTATGCCACAATATAAGGGTGGTGGCGTATTTGCCGACTCGCCAATCAGCGATTCGAGGCGTATTGTATTTAAGAAATTTGCATCTGTCACAGAGGGCATGAGCATAAAAATTGCCAGCTTTACGCAAGATGATACAATCCAAGCGCTAAGAAACTTGCAGACATTGTTAGAGAAAGCGTCTGATTATTGGATAGACCAACATAATACTACTCCTGTGTATCTTGTTGCTAAGGCTAGTCGAGAATCCAATACCAGGTATGCAACCATTATCGCGGGGCGTATGGGCAATCTTGGCCCTGTTATGGCGCAGCCATTTACCAATTGTTCTACTCCTGTTTTGGATAACATATCATTAACTATAGAGCGCAATCATTGGAACAATAGAGCACCGGGCGACGACCCAGTGGGCGTGGCGACGAGCATTAATAATCCGCCACTACATAATGCTATAGGGCAAGAGTCGTTTGAAACCTCCTCTTCTAGGACTCCTGTTTGGATAGAGTCTGGTGCCGTTACCACATTTGAATTGAGCGGGGATCAAGTATATAGGGATAATGATTTTTCATTACATATTGATTCGCCCCCTTCCTTTGGAGGGGCTTACCAAGATGTTGTTGGTCTAAAACCGGACACAGACTTTACGGCTACATGTTGGGTATATGTTGTAGCTGGGATAGTCGAACTTACTGTATCGGACTATGGTTCATTTAACGATGTCTCGGGAAGAATCCCTTCAACTACCACTGGAGAGTGGGAGCAGTTAACAATTACAGAACAAAGGACGACCGAAGGATTGCGGCTGTCTGTAAGAGCCGATTCTTCTGGTAACGCAGAATGGTACATGGATGACATCAGGCTGTATAATACAAGTGGCATGGTTGGCTTTGCGGTACCGTCATTTAATACAGAGACTTTTGTGTCAAACAAGAGACGCGAAGACAATCTCGATTATATGTATAAATATGATAACGGAACATGGACGGAGAATCTATTATATGATACCAATACCACCGGTATCGTTATGACTGGAACAATTCCTAGTAACGACGGTACATATTTTGGCATTAGTGCCGCCCCAGATGGCGGTACCCCTGTCATACTAGATAATGGTGGGCCATTTGACAATATAGTGATAAAAATAAACAAGGTGGCGGTGGGTACTGGATATACTGCCGTATGGCAGTATTGGGATGGTTCCGCATGGTCCTCAATATTGGGAATCGTTGACAGAACAGATGACTTTAGAAATTTAGGTAAAAATTCTATATCATGGAGGCCGCCAACAGATTGGGTGGCTGTTGCGCTAGACACATCCCTTTCTGGGCCGGAGGGGTCTGGGGCGGCTGGAGTGCCGGACTTTCTAGGATATTGGATACGCCTCAAGATAACCGGTGGTACAATTATACCAGCCGACAGAGCGCAAATGCAAATCCCATTGCCGTTTACCGTAACATGGCCATATGTAGATATTGCGCTTTCTGGCGACATTGGGGGAGATCTTCCTGGGAATGGGAAGATAATAGTCAAAAATTATGGTGGAGAAATACAGGGTAACGAGGTTGTTCCCATGCAGCAATTCGGGCATACATACTTCGATGTTATTCTTCAAGTAAATGAATTCGCGGACACAGTTATCAACATCGGTGAAGAATATCAGGCCGGGATGCTATTTGAGGGTCTGACTATGGGGCCGAGTTCTCAGATTATATCCGCAAAGATAAAATCTGTCTCTACTGGTAACGGTAGCGGCGTTACCAGAACAGCAATAAGGGCAGAAGATATTGCTAACGCCGTTGCCCCCGGAGTCTATAACTGGGCTACATGGTCGGCATTGGATCGAACAACCGCAGAGGTATCTTGGCAACTAGATGGAGCAAGATCATCGGGAGAAATATTAGAAACCCCTGATATTTCTACTGTTCTTCAAGAGATTGTAGACCGAGGTGATTGGGTAGCTGGCAATGATGTAATGTTTTTTATTGAGGATGAATCTAGCGATGCAGCATCAGACTACGAACTTGCTTCGTGGGAACATGTATCTCTTGATCCTCCTGAGCTAACTGTTGTTTGGCAGGACAGCCAAGGTGGAGTATGGTTAAACAAAGTCATAGCCGGTGTAAGAGATGTATCTAGGGGCGAAGACTTTATTTCTCATATAAATATGACCGACTGGCAAAAGCAACCTGGCATTAAGGTTGAGGCAAATACGGGTAGTTATTTCGAGTCTAACACTAGGGGGGCCGGAGGAAGGGCAATAATTATAGACAACTCAGTGGCTTTGGTTTGGCCTGTTCCGGTGCCGTATATACCCCCCGAAGATTCCGACTATAATATCATAGTAAATATAGACAATGTTCTCGCTCCTTCATATATAGGTTCATACAGGGCGTTCTTAAGAGTATCGACAGATTTGCTTAGTGGGGAAACGGCAAACTTTGCTATTGCCGTAAGAACTGGTAGTTCTGGGTTAACGAAGTTTGGATATACATCAGCAGAATTTAGATTCGTTGGCGATGCTCCAGCAACAAGGCCGGTGGCTGCCAATAACGTAGTCCCAATTGACTTGGGGTTGATAAATATTCCCTCAAATCCGCTTAATACCTATGATAAGATTCAATTGTTAATCTCTGGCGCAGCCTCCGTAGGGAGCATAAAGCTAACGGTATATGATTTAGTGCTTATTCCAGCAGACCAGTGGATAGGGGAAATAACGACGGGCACAGGTGTGGATAAAGCTGTTTTATCTGAAGAGTCTGTATTTTTCGACAGCACATCTGAGGAGAAGAACCCAATATTGGCATATCATACCAATACCGATGGTGTGGTGAAGGCTATGTTAAGTGCATTTTCCAGTAAGGTTAGTCTCTCGACAACTGGCACAATGAGAATATTCTTCATGTTTAACACCATTGATAGAGACGATGAAAATACACAGTTTGGCGAGAGATCTTCGCCTTGGGCATTTACTGGCGTGACCGTTAAGAAGCGGAAAAACTTTCTAACGCTTCGTGGGTCTGGGCAATAGCATGACTGCCCCTATATTTTCAATTAATGTACACTCGCCACTTGCTGCTGGTGGACAGTTAGAAACTGGCGCTTTGACCGTGAATTCATATACACATACAATGCAGGCTGTTGGCGGATATGAGAGCGCAACATTTACTATGGCGGCTAATGCAGACATTATAAATGATTGGCTTATCTCTGGGTTAATGAGGCATATAATTGTAAAGGACGCAGCCGGGCAAACAATATGGGAAGGGTTTGTAGATAGCGTATCATTGCAATTCGGGCGTGTATCTATACAACGCGGCCCTGTGCTTGCAGTAACCAATAAAGTTGCATGTAAATATACAACAGTTAGATATGACCCATTGGGAATAAATTTTGGTGGTAAGCCAGCGATTACTCCATATGAAGAAGATACTGACATGCAGGATATTTATGGTATACTAGAGGGTATAGTTAGTACGGGAGAAATGCATGAAGATGACGCATCGGAGATTGCTAGAACACACTTGGCCGAGTTCAAATATCCAGAAACTACACATAATGTTATCTTTCTTGGTGGACAAGATCCAATGGTAACCGTTAATTGTAAGGGATATTTTGCCCTGCTTGATAAGTATACATATTCTAAAATAGATACCGCACTCGACATAGATTTGAGCACAAAGCTACAAAGAGTTGTTGAGGGAGACCCCAATTCATATCTTCAAGTGTCCAATACCTCTTTTACAGAAAATACCTTACAGGTTAACGAGTACGAGGATGGCGAGAAAGTCGCCAGGGGTGTTATAGACGACCTTGTTGCCAGGGGTGACGATCTTGACCAAAGACATGTATGGGGGGTATATAATGATAGGAAGTTTCGTTACTATCCTGCTCCGACCGTTACTGATTTGGCGTTTAAGATGTCTGATGCTGGTGGCATTATCTTAGATAAATTTGGGCAGCGAGTTCATCCTTGGTCTGTAGTCCCGGCAACATGGATTACCATATCTGACCTAACTCTCGGCGGACAACAAATAAGCAATACAGATCCCAATGCCGTAACATCATCCGTGTTTATAGAGACGCTCTCTTTTACTGCCCCATATGAGTTGAACATTACTGGTGGCAGGGTATCAACGCTCAGACAAAAGCTATACAGACTTGGGTTGGGCGGCAAATACTAATGGCACAGATATATAATCCTGAATTAGTTCGCAATCTTGCCCCCTATTTTCACAAGAGAAGCGACTTGGCTCTTAACCATGCACACTCTATAGCATTTATTCGGAATATTCCTGGGCTGCTTGGTTTCTGGCCAACCGCAGAGAGAGATATTAGCGGGAACAACAATGATCTTACTAGATCTGGCACGATAAAAACAATTCTTTACGACAGGAACATAGTACCGTATGCACAGTTTGATTCGGCTGGCAGCGCATACGCATTTTCCCCTGAACCCGCCCCACCGCTTAGCGAATTCGATATAATTGGCGATGAGTCATATGTTGGCACAGGCTCTCATGGTCTAACTATGGGGGGCTGGTGGCAGCAAGGCTCTGATGGAGTAGCCGAGTCACTTATGAGTAAATGGGATACGACTGGCACCCCCAGTCACAAGGCGTATAGAATGTATCTTAACGCCGCTAACAATATTCAGTTTTCGCTAAGCATTGATGGAACTGCCCTTTACAATCAAAACTCTGCCAGTTCTTCTCCTGTAGATACATGGTTTTATGCAGTTGGCCGATGGGAGCCAAGCACAGAGACAAAAATATATTATGGGCTGGCAGCGGACAGCGACCTGACGATAAAGAGCAAGACAGCTAGTGTACCTGCTACGATACACGATAGCACCGATGCATTTGCTATCGGTTCTATAAACTCTGGAGCCACTCAATTTCTAAACGGAAGATCGTCCATGACATTCTTGGTTCGTGGCCGGATTCCAGAAATATATATAGAAACTATATTTGATTTAACGTCCCCACTATTTGCGGCAACGTGATTACATAATGGCACAGAAATATAACCCGGAATTAGTACGTAATCTTACTCCAAGTTTCCACAAGAGAAGCGACCTGGCTCTCAACCATGCACACGCTACAGCATTTATTCAGGCCATACCAGGACTGGTTGGCTTCTGGCCGACCGCAGAGAGAGATATTAGCGGGAACAGCCATACACTTACTAGATCTGGCACGATAAAGACAATTCAGTACGACAACAACATAGTACCATATGTTCAGTACGATAGGGCTGGCTCGGCTGAATTATATCATCTTGATAACGCAGATTTGTCTATAACTGGCACTGAATCGTATGTCGGTAGTGGTTCTCATGGTCTAACTATGGGTGGCTGGTGGCAGTTTGGTCGAGCTCCATCAGTCCGGGAGTATTTGATGAGCAAGTGGGATAGCTCGCCAAACCAAAGTTATAGAATGTACAAACTACCCTCTGATGGTAAGATTACTTTTGCTCTAAGTGTGGATGGCATTAATACTACCGCCTGGCTGTTTGGTATAATTCCGCCACAAGATACATGGTTCTTTCTTGTATGTAGATGGATACCATCTACGGAAACCAAACTGTATTATGGACTTGCTACAGATAATAATTTAACTACACTTACTAGCACAGGACTTACTAAAGCGAATATAGCTGATACTTCAGCGAGATTCCAGCTTGGCAGTCAAGATGCAGGATCAGATTGGCTTGATGGCCGCTCCTCCATGAGCTTTTTAATACGTGGGAATGTTCCCAACATATACATAGAAACTATATTTGATTTAACATCCCCGCTATTTGCAGCAACATAGGCGGCAAATACTAATGGCACAAGCAAATAACCCGGAATTAGTTCGTAATCTCACTCCCTCTTTTCACAAGAGAGGCGACCTAGCTCTCAACCATGCACACTCTATAGCATTTATTCAGAATATTCCAGGGCTGGTTGGTTTCTGGCCGACCGCAGACAAAGATATTAGCGGGAACAGTAATACACTTACTAGATCTGGTACGATAAAAACAATCCAATACGACAACAACATAGTACCGTATGCGCAATTTGATAAGGCTGGTAGTGCATACGCGTTTCATGCCGATAGTGCTGCCTTCGATATAATTGGTAATGAGTCGTGGACCGATAGCACCTCTTGGGGTCTAACTATGGGTGGCTGGTGGCAAGTGAACAATCTTGGCGTTGTAAGTGAAGTGCTTATGGCGAAGTTTCTCCAGGCTGGTAATCAAAAGGCATATAGACTACAGGTTACCTCGGCTGGAGAGATTCTTCAATTTACATTAAGCGACGATGGGTCTACCAACCTGAGTTTTGGTTCTACATTTGCCCCTACAGCAAACACATGGTTTTATGCGGCTGTGTGGTGGAAGCCAAGTTCAGTAATGCGTATATATTATGGGTTGGCAACCGACAACGATCTAGTATCAGAAGAAAAGACTAGTAGTGTACCCGCTACATTACATGATTCCACCGGACAATTTACCATTAGCTCCCAGAATGATGGTAGCTTCGCTTTTCTAAATGGAAGATCGTCTATGACGTTCCTAGTTCGTGGCCGAATTCCACCAATATACATAGAAACTATATTTGATTTAACATCCCCACTTTTTGCAGCAACATAGGAGAGAGCATGACTGATTTAGTATGTATCGTATCTGATACGCACATAAATTCCCGCGTGGGTTTATTACCCCCGTCGGTGAGGCTAGATGACGGAGACACTATCAAGGCAAGTAAGGCACAGCGATGGCAATGGCACCAATGGACGCAGTTTTGGAATGACGTTGCCGAAGAAAAGCGCCGATCCAAGGCGACTCTATATACCATAATCAACGGTGATGTAGCAGACCTTAATAAACATTCTACATCGCAGATGATAACGACAAACATAGCAGACATCATAAAAATGTGCTCATATGTATATGAACCATGCCTAGAGGTGACAGATCATGTGTTTGTCACACGTGGCACAGAGGCTCATGCCCTAGATAACGCCAGCCTTGACGAGCTATTCGCCAGGGACATGGGCGCTATCGAATCCGACGAGGATACAAGCTCATGGTGGTGGATGCGAGGGGAGTTTGGTGGCGTTAAGTTCGACGTAGCACACCATCCAGGCACAGGCAGCCTCATACCGCATGGCGCACATGGGCCAGCAGGCCGCATAGCATCACGCATGGTGTATGACTATGCCCGCAACCCATCGCAGATGCCTGACATAGCAGTTCGTTCGCACAACCACTTGTTCTCTGACAGTGGAGAGACTTATCCTGTACGCGCCATAGTGACAGAGCCTTGGCAGCTAACCACATCATTCGGCCATAGGATTGGCATGAGTGGTAGGTTGCTACCCATAGGTGGCTTGCTATTTACGTGCGACAGGGGTAATTACAGCCTACGCAAGCTATCATACACACCTAAACACCGGAGGTATTGGACAAAGAATGAACTCTAAAGATATAGAGAACATGACAGAACATGAATTGCTACAGGCCATACTAGAGGCCAAGAAGATACAACAGGATGCCGACGACAAGGCTCTTACAATGGAGGAGATAACGGAGAAGTCTAATCTTTCTGACAAGAAGGCGAGGAAGTTGGTAAAAGAACTTATGTCCAGTGGCAAGGTGGAGGTAGTCTATGTACAAAGGGAGACTATCACCACCCCGCTAACAGGTAGGCTGTATCCCAAGCCTGGGTACCGCTTGAAGAACGGCGATTAAACGTCATGCTCTTGCTTGCAAAAATCGCACCATGTTTCTTCTTCCTTAACTAGCAGGCCACATCTTTTACACAGCCTTTCGCCTTCATTCATGGCTACGAACCTGCCATTGTTTCTCTTTCTGGTCTTTGCTATTTCACTGAGCTTTTCTTTCTTGGTTTTCTTCTTTGTCATATCATATCATGGTAGCTTTTAATACCACGTGATTCTAGCACGCACCACTTACATGAGTCTCCTCTGATTTCTACGAGGATGCCGCAGATACACCGTGCTGCGCCCGCACTGATCTTGGGCTTAATCTGACCACTTTTCTCTCTCTCGTACTTGCCGGTTGCGTGAGCCGCCAAGTGCTTTGCCTTCTTTGCGACTAAGCCTTTTTCGTACATAGCGTCCCGTGTCCATCCAAACCTGGAGAGTAGTATACTCCTCAGTTTGTTGTGGCCTATCTTGTACTCGACAACCAGTGTGCTTATTGTAGCCATTGGGTCGTTCGTGAACTTGTCATTTATTTCCTGCAATGGCAGGCTGTCGCAGTAATTTATGTGTGTTCTCCAATTGTAACTGAGCTTCGCAAGGCACACGTTACATATACCGAGGTCCGGCTTGGGCCTTGAAGGCATCCCAGGATCGAAGTCCATGTATGCCTTTGCGGAATCTTGCTGCTTGTAGTTTACTTTTCGTTTTCTCATATCTCCCTATCCAATGCGTCTGAGTATGCTCCCGCTGACGTTGATATGATTAGCCTCTGACAGTTCCCGCAATACACAGACATGTGTGCATTTAGCTCAAAGGTGTCCTCGCTTACACGGTCTGCACTAGAACTATGTGCTATTGTGTATGTGGCATGTGTGTCACACCTGTGACAGTAGATTAAGTCTGGTTTTTCTTTGATAATTACGTTGCTCATTCTTCGCTGCTCCAGGCAAATTCATACCAGGCGAAGTACACAACACACGCCAACTTGTTGAACTCAATCTTCTTTAGTGTATCACCACTGATACCTCGGTCCCTTTTGGATAATTTTGCGTATGCATATGAGGCAAGTACCTCGGATATATTCTTTGGTTTATTTCCTTCATACTCTTGACTCTCGAACCTTGGCTCAACATAGCTTGACACGTCTATTGCCAGGAGTTGTTCAATCGGGATTGTCACGTTTTGTTCTTGTATAAGTTTCGTTTCGTATGTCATGTATATGCCTCCTATATGGTATGTATATGGTATGTATCTATGGTGTATTTCTATGATATATATTCATTAAAAAGTTTAACTATTTTCGTGTCAAACATGGTGAATTTTACGTGGTATCCC
>Ga0209976_10001059_pt1 | contig 16541 bp, 32 predicted proteins | sample SumtaG_FD_182806 | JGI IMG/M metagenome (GOLD analysis project Ga0209976, IMG submission 182806) | Deep subsurface microbial communities from Indian Ocean to uncover new lineages of life (NeLLi) - Sumatra_00157 metaG (SPAdes) (version 2) | ecosystem: Environmental > Aquatic > Marine > Oceanic >...
GCTAAGTCTAGTTGATGTTCAAAGAGGTGAATATAATGCGGTTACAATAACAGGCCCTAATGTTTACACAGGATCATTAACCCCTACTCCATTAGCCTATAATGAAGGAATGACAATCCATGCAGCGGTATTGCATACTAATACAGTATTTTCTACATTAAATTTAAATGGTCTTGGGGCCAGGCCAATAAAATCGTTAGATGGAAATGACCTTATATATGGAGAGCTTCGTGCGACTAATGTTCATCAACTTATTTACACTTCAGATAATGAATGGAGAATGACGGGTGCTCCTTCTACTTCTACAGAAGAAGCAGGATTAGCAGAAGTAGCAACTTTACCAGAAGTATATCTTGGAGCAGATGTAGTAAGAACTATTTCTCCATATACTCTTGGGGTAGTAATAGACAGCCTTGCTCCTAGCGAAAGTGATGTTTTATATGCGACTAACGGATATAGAAAATTTGATGGTGGATTAATAATGCAATGGGGCGTCGGAACTGCAGAACGAAATACAGATATAACAGTATATTATAATACCTCACAAGAATTTGTATTTAATGTAGTATTGACTAAGCATGAGGGTTCTGGTGTATTTCTGCAAATATTTTTAAGAAGTTATGATGCTGAAAAATTTGTTGTTTATATGAGTGGTCTCGGAACACAACCTTTTCAGTGGTCATCAATAGGGAAGGTATACGAATGAATTACAATAATGGTTTTTAATAATTTTTATGACTTCAAAATCTATTGATATAGTACTTCCTTATAATTTTAATCTAAGACATTATCAATACCCTTTATTCCAAGCATTTTTTATACGTGGAATAAAAAAGTTTTGTATAGTATGGCATCGGCGTGCTGGCAAGGATAAGACATGTTTAAACTTAATGATTGCGGCTGCGGCTTTAAAAAAAGGAATGTATATATATGTTTTCCCGCAGCTTGCACAGGCTCGTCGTGTAATTTGGAATGGCATTGATTCAGATGGTAATAGATTTTTAGATCATTTCCCTTCTAGCCTTATTAAATCAATCAATAATATCAATATGTCTATCCAGTTAACCAATGGTTCTATGTTTCAGTTATTAGGGTCCGACAGATATGATAGGTTACGTGGTTTAAATTTTGAAGGAGTTATTTTATCAGAGGCTCAGCAGCATCATCCAGAGGCATGGAATGTATTAGAGCCTATTCATAAAGAAAACAAAAACTCCTGGGTTTTGTTTGAAGGAACCCCAAACGGAAGAGATAACTTTTTATATGAATCATATGCATATGGAAAGACAAGAGATGATTGGTATACAGATCTGAGGACTGTTGATCACACCTTTAGGGAAGATGGAAACTGGGTTATTTCACCAGAAGATATAGATGAGCTTAGACAAAAAGGAACTCTTGAAGCTATTATTCAACAAGAATATTATTGTTCATTTAACGCTCCAAACATTGGCTCTTATTATGGCGATCTGATGGAGAAAGCAGAAAATGAAAATAGAATTTTAGATTTTGAAATCGATCTATCGCTTCCAGTTTATACGGCATGGGATTTAGGAATGAGAGATTCAACAGCGATATGGTTGTTTCAATTTCTTAACGGACAAATAAGATTAATTTATTATTATGAAAATACCGGTAATGGGATCAAGCATTACATAGATTGGTTGGAGGAGTTTGCAAAAAACAATAAGATAAGGTTTGGTGAACACTTTGCTCCTCATGATATAGTAGTTAGAGAGTTAGGTAGCGGTAGATCTAGAATAGAAGTGGCAAGAGGATATGGGCTAGAGTTTCGTATTGCTCAAAAACTTCCTGTAATAGATGGCATCAATGCCGTAAGAACTTTATTCTCACAGATGTTTTTTCATAAAACTAATTGCAAACTAGGTATAAAGTTTTTAAGATCATATCATAAAAAATATGATGACCGACTTAAGAGGTTTGACGATCGAGCCTGCCATGATTGCTCTAGTGATTGTGCGGATGCAATGAGATATTTGTGTGTAGCCTGGCAGAGTTTTTATTCGCATGCACAAAAAGCAAGCGCTAGGAAGCTGAATGTTTTTCGCCCATAAAGGAGATTGTTATGTTTAAGTATTCAAAGAAGTCTTTAGAGAATTTAAATAGTTGTGAAGAAAGATTAATAAGATTATTTAGCGAGGCTATAAAAACATCGCCTATGGATATATCTGTGCTATCCGGTTACAGAGGAAAGAAAGAACAGAATAGACTGCAGACAGAGGGCTTTAGCCAGCTCATATATCCTAGATCTATGCATAACAAAGAACCCTCTTTGGCGATAGATGTTGTTCCGTTTCCTGTGGACTGGGCTGATATAAATCGATACAGAATCCTTTCGTATCATATAAAAATAATCGCTTGGAAATTAGATCTAAAGATTGACTGGGGCGGGGACTGGAAGAACTTTCCTGATTATCCACATTGGCAGCTGCAGGATTAAACTTATGGGAATATTAGAAACTATATTAGGTGGATCGATAGCTGCGCCAATTGATGCTGTAGGAAATGCTCTGGATAAAATTTTCACAAGCGATCAAGAAAGAGTGGATGCTAGAATTGTTTTAGAAAAAATAAAACAACATCCTGCAGAATTACAAGTAGAGTTAAATAAGATTGAAGCTAATCATAGAACTATATTTGTAGCTGGTTGGCGTCCATTCATAGGCTGGATTTGTGGCTTGTCATTAGCTTATGAGTTTATTATCCAACCGGGATTAACTGCATTTGGAATACATGCAGCTTCTTTAAATGCCACAGATCTTCATACTCTTATAGGTGCGCTCCTTGGATTAGGATCATTAAGAACCTTTGAAAAATTCAAGGGTCTTTCTAAGTAATTATAAATCCATTACAAATTGGGTGTCGTCCTCTTCAGCAAGAGGAACAGGAGCTTTTGAAGGTCTATGTAAAACAGGAGTTATTGATCTTTTCCTAGGCATAGGGTCCATCTTAAAAAACATTTCGTTAGTTAACTCTTCCAGGAAGATTGTCTTTTTAGGTGCGTGTGACACAAGCCATTTTTTTAGTTCATTTAGTTCGTATTGTTGTTTGGTTTTTCTCATTGCATTCTTATTCCTATGGTTTTTTCTTCTGGGTTTGTAACAGTGATGGTTGGTTTGTAAAAAGCAGCATACGTAGGCGGCACTAATGTTTCTTTTTTATAGTTAGAGAGTGGTGGAAACGTAGGTGTAGGATTGCGCTTAACCATATCTTCCAGTGAGCCTTCTCTTTTTTTCAATTTAGATTTTCTTCTATTTAATGCATCATTTATATAAGGTATAGATACCAAAGACATAACTCCAGCAACAAAAAAACCTGCTGGAATAATAGCTAATATTGGCGAAGTCATAAGTCCTAACATAGGATAAACAACAGAACCGATCAAGCATGACGAGCCAATAAGCGCTAAAAAGCACATGCTAAATGTTTGACAATCACATTTGCCGTGTTCTTTTTCTATAAGTATCTTTTCTCTTTTATTTTTTAAAGCTACTTCTTCTAATGCCTTTTGTAATACATCAATGTCATCTTCTGTTTTCTTCCATTGGCCCCATGCTGTTTTCATGTTTTTGTCCTCAAAATGGTATGTTGTCGTTAAAATCGTCAGGCTCAGAGGTATGAACAGGAGGAAGCTCTTGCTCATGTTTACTTATAGTGTCAGAAATACTAGAAGGTTGATTTGATTGTCTTGGCTGATAGAATTTTATTTCTAGATAATCTTTTTCGTTTTTATCAACAGCTCCTTTACCATTTTCCCCAACTAGTGAAGATGGTATTATGATTCCTGATTCATAATTTATACCGAATGCTTCACAGAAGTTTTTTATCTTTCTTATAACAAACGACTTACCTCGACCCTCGTATGCGTCTGGATCCAGAAGATCATCAAACACTATGCCTGTGGCACCTGATGAATCCATTGCACTCATGCGTAAAGAAATTTTATTTTTTCCATCTCGCGTTTGTGCATCTTCAGCTTTTATAATTTCTAAGCTCACAGTTCCAGGTTTGATCTGTGGATTTAGACTATCAATCTGTTTGTCGTTTAAGGGCGTAAATTTCATAAGTTTCTCCTATTTTTTTTTGACTAATGGTTTATTCATGTTAAACATCCTCAAAATAATCATTTACCTTATCGGCAACATATTGAAGATCATTTGGTATGTAAAGTTCATTAAACATATCCATTGGCGATTTTGCAATTGTATTACCATCTCCCTGGGTCTGAAAGACATATCCTTCCTCTCTGATATGAGAATAAAACACAACTGAAAACATTCCTTCTATGGAAATTTTATCGTCTAACATTTTACCTATTGTTTTGCATTTGATTTTTCCATTTGCATCGGTATCGCAATGTGATAGATAAAAAAATGTTAAATCATTTCTAGCAAAGTTAGATGCATTTATAACATCCCATGCATGCTTGGCTATCTCTGTAAATTTCTCATAACCTTTTTCGCTGGCTCTATTCATGAACTCATTAGCCATTATATATTGAAAGTCATCTATAATAACATTCTTTATATCTATACGATGCTTTGATATATATTGCATTATACTACAAATCTTTGAATATTTGTCGGTATAAAGATAATTTGTTTCATTTGTTATCTTACCATCTTCATCTTTTACTATGATATAATTCCTTCTCCATCCTTTGAACGGAAGAGGTTTATCAAGTACATTAATAATAAATGTTTCCTTTGGGTTTAGGGTTCTAATAGCAGTGCTTTTACCGCTGCCTGACTCGCCTATGATAAGTACATTTGTACTCATAATTATATCTCCTTACTTACATTAAATTGGTTTAAAGTTTTCCAACAATTGTAGTATTTCAGTTATGATGCAGTCCTGTAATAACTCCATCAATACTTCGTTGTATTCTTTGTTATTTACCTCATGCGCAAGATAAGCGCGTTCTAAATTAAAAGTTATAGCTAACATTGCTCATCTCCTATAGTCGTACTATATAAATCTTACCAAACATTCTTTGAAACCATCTGGCATCTGAAAGAGCGAGCCTCTCATCAGTATAATTACCGATGAGAGCTCCATTTTTTTTTATTATCGAGAAACAAGTTTTCACAATTCATCCCTTTTAGCTGTTTTTCTTTTTGCTGGTTCTACTGAAATGCTATGAACATTCTGGCTTGCTTTAATACATGAGTCATAAGCGATGTTATATAATCTTGGGATAAGCTCTTTAAAGAACTCTGTCTTAATATCTGTGCAAGGACATTCTTTCTCTTCTTTTCCTTCTGTTGCTATAGTCATAAGCTTATACATTCTTCTCATTCTCATTCTCCAATTTTGTTTATAAAAAAACTCTGCAAGTTTTCATGATTTATCCCTTTTAGCGAAAGTTACTATCTTTCCTAAATCCCATTCCTTATCCATTTCATAGATGAAATCTACTAGATCCTCGTCAGAAGCCCAGTCTTCACCTATAGCAACATTTAACCATTGAACTAATTGTTCGGGTGAATAATCTAACCTTATAAAAGCTTGTTTCTTTTTGTTAGGTAGATAATCACTTTTACGATTGGTTTCAAAGTTCTTTTCAATAACAAGTGCTGCGTCAAAGATATCCAATAAATTAATGCTCATAACGTATACTCCTTTAACATTTAAGATAATGAAATTATTATTGTTATAGCCTCAGTATATAATACTATTATTATATGTCAAGTATTTATTTGAAAATAATTAATACTTTAAATCAGGACGTATTTTATAGGCTTTAATTTTGCCTTTAGTTAATTTCTCTATTTTCTTAGCGATGGTTACATTGGGTAAAATACATCCGTGATACCAATTATTAACATAAGCAGGATATGCTTTTAGCTTTCTAGCGGCTTCGGCCTGAATTCCGCCACAATAGTTTTCAACAAATAATCTAAATGATTTGCAATCATGCTTGTTTGTTTCTTTCATTTTCTTTCTCCTTATATAATATAATTAAACAGTGTACATATATTTATTATAATGTCTAATATAAATATATTATAAATATATTATAAATAAATATTGCATTTATATAATTAAGTGTTATTATTGCGATTGCCCGGATGTGCGTTCTAATAACAATAACACTCTTGCGCAACAACAAAAAAAAAAGTCATCCGGGCTTACGTTACAATTGACCCAATCTCTTTGATTTGATATTCTTTCAATTACTAAACGTTGAAAGCTTTCAATTAGAGTTTTTCAATCGGGTGCCAATTTCAAATTAGCAGGGCTCATGGTATTTTGGTCTTGCTTTTCTTGATTCAACGTTTAGTACCGTGGCACCCGTTTGAAGATCTCTAGTAAGGAGACTGGTGGTTGTGGCGCTTTGGATTCCAGATGAGATAGATAACATTGCCGGGATTTCACTTGTTGAGAAGCACTTACTCGCCTATATTTATTCCTTTCAAAATTCTGGAGCAATTTGTTTTGCTTCTAATTCTATATTTGAAAAAAGATGCATGTGCAGTAGAAGTACTATTAAGCGTGCATTGAATCACCTACTCGACCTAGGTCTTCTTAACATTGGATTTACTTCTTATTGTTTGCGCGAATTCTCCGTAATTCTTTAACCTTTATATTATATATGCCTGTGGATAACTTGTGGATAACTTGTGGATAACCTGTGGATAACTTGTGGATAAGTAGCATCAAAATAGGCTTAGTAGGTCCATGGTGGACCTAGGGTAGGTCCATGGTGAACCTACCCTAGGTCCATGGTGAACCCTATATATATAAAGACTATAAATAAATCTTTATGAATAAAAGATATTATCTAGAATGTAAAACAAGAATATTTTCCAAGGCAGTTGAAAATGGGGGGCAAGCCCCCCAAGCCCCCAACAGCCAAAAAACCATGGGTGTAAGTAATATGATTAAAGAACCGATTGAGGATAAGAAATGCTGCGTCTGTAGGGCTTTTTTAAAAGACCCGATAGCTGTAGGTAATAAAAGATGGCTCATTTATTTTTGTGAGAAGCATTATTTGTCGCGTGTGGTGATAGGTAGCATGATAAAAGAATATGGTTATGAGTTATGCAAGAAGCACAATGTGATGTTGAATTTTAACCTTGACAAGAAGTGATTTATATACTAGGATGTATGCACGTAGAAATAGGCATTCAAATAAATAAAAGTTTTTAACAGTTTAGCCATATGAGTCAATTCTTCGGTGTACTTCCATTCGCCGGCTTATTTCTACAGCTCGTATGGCTATTTTAATGCTTGTGGCGCTGTGTGCACCTCCCAGGGTATTGTTTCCTCCTGAGGGAGGAATATGCATGGCTCCACAGGCGCTTATTTTAGCAGCTCGTGGCGCTACGCATATACACCCCTCCCAAGGGGGTGTGCTTTTTAGCGGGGGCACATTTGTGTGGCGACGCGGCTTCCTTGACGGAGAGGTCTCATGGACATTGTAAAATTCTGTTATCAGCATTGGGTGCTTACATCATGGTTCTTGATGATAGTTTCTTGTTCTGGGCCGTTTATCAAATTGAGTTTGAAAGGGGAATGAAATGAAAAAAGATGAAGATAAGGTTGGGCAAGATAAAATAAACAGGTTCATCTTGGAGAGGCTTTTAGCACTTAACGAAAGCGGGGTGAAAACAATAGAAATGATTGAAAACATGATTGAAGACATTGATAATAGACTTCTTAAAATACAAGCTGACGTTAGTGTTCTCTTGAGTTACTTAGATGATTAAACATAAATTCAATGCAAAGCCGACTGAGCTAGACGGTATAATATTTGCATCTAAAAAAGAGGCTCATCGATATCGCACTCTTTGTATCCTACAGCAAGAGGGGGATGTGCTGTTTTTTTTAAGACAGACTCCGATTCACCTACCAGGTAATGTTAAGTACGTCTGTGATTTCCAAGTGTTCTGGAAAAATGGAGATATAACCTTCGAGGATGTTAAAGGTGTGAAAACTCCTATGTATATAACTAAGAAGAAATTGGTTGAAAGTTTATATCCAATAACAATAACGGAGATATGATATGAGAATTAAAACAAATAGAAAGAACTTGGATGAATATTTAAAACAGTTTGATATGTTGACCGTGTTATCGCAAATGGGAATAGACGCGGTAAATGAATTTTTAGGTTCTCCTAAAAAAGATTTTGCATGTATTAAATGCATGTTTCATGAAGAAATAACAGGGTCTTTTGTTATTGATTTAAAGCACAATACCTTTAAATGCTTCGGATGTGGGATAACAGGAGATTTAATAGATCTTATAATGCTATACACCGACTATGATCCTACCCCTCTCGGTGATAATTCGTTTGATTTTTTTGAAGCAATCAGGTGGTTGGAGCATGCAAAAGAAGCTGAATAAATAACGGAGATATGATATGAATAATTCAAATAAAAAATATACATGTATTGGGTGTGTATATTCTCGTCTTAAAGATAGCAATCTTTATTGTGTAAAAAATGCTCCATCTCCACGTATTGTAAGCGTGGAAGAGGATCATTGTGTTTGTTGGCCAACTGTGGCTAAAAATTGTTGGTGCGGAGAGTTTGAGGATATGGAGGATTAATTGAATGATAGATGAAGATGATCTTTGGAAAAGCCTAATGAAAAAAAATGTAACTGATAAAGTTAAGTTTTATTGTGGATGCTTAAAGAGAGATGCCTGGGGGTTTTTCTTTAGAGGTGTAACCGTTCCTCGTGATGTAATGTTGTCAACGGACATAAATGATATATTACGGTTCTTTGATCAAGTTAAAACTGATGAAATGCAATATAAAATATAGGAGATCGTTGAATGAATAAAGCTGAAATTAAGGAATTAAAGGATCGTATGGAGCATCTGGAAGAAAATCTTTCGAATCGTACTTTAATGTTTTTTTCTCAGAGAGATAAAATTGAAAAATTAGAAGAAGATCTAGCTAATGTTAAAAGACTATTTAAGGAGCTTAAGCAGCTTGAGGCAAGAGCGAGCTCTAATGCTTTCCTGAGAAGTCATGCGATTGCTACTAGCGTTAAGACGCTTTTCTATCTTATCATTGCGAACCTTATTTGTAATTCCTGTTTTTTTATTTACCACTTTATTCTTGGAGGTCGTTGAATGAGAAAAAAAGAAAAAAAAGGAAAAAAAGAAGAAAACAATAAAGTTCTTCTTGAATTCCAAATAGTTTTGAATGTCGTTTTTAAAGAGCGTTCAGTTGAGATCGATGCAGAGGGGACAATGCCACTTAGCTCTCCTTTTTCTAAAATGACTGATTGTATAAAAAAAGAATTGGTACCAGTTATTCATGAAGTTGGTAGAGAAGTATCAGTTGTACATCACTCCTTCAAAAAAGAAAATTTTGTTAATCCTGATGCGGAGAAAATACACTGAATGATTGAGCCAAGATTTACATTTAGATTCTGGGATGTTGAGCGTAAAGAAATGTACTTTACTCCTTATAGAATATTATACCCTGGGGATGATTTGCGTGTAGAACTTGGTTTTGATGATGAGCACGTGAGGCCAGCTGGTTCTATAGAGCAATATAAAAATGAAAAAAACCATCTTGGACATAAGTATGAAATAGTTATAATGCCATGTACTGGTATTAAAGATCGTCTAGGCAATCTAGTCTACGAAGGAGATATGTGCACTCTTGAGCATCCAATGGAAATTGAATGTTATGATGATTTTAATCTTGAGACTGTTGAATGGAGTGTTTACGGTGGTTTTGATATCTCAAGGAAAGCTTACTATGCGGACGATGAATATGTGGTTGTTGGCAATATATTTCAACCGCCTAAAATGAGTAGACGGACATATTTAACTAAAGATCAAAAACATGATGTTTTGCTTAACACACAAAGAAAACGAAAGGGGGAGAACGTTAAATAAATACTGTACTTTTATAAATCAATTCATTAATATCTAAATATATCGTTAAGTCCTAATTAGGGTTAACGATTATGCCTTTTGGTCGACCGACTAAATTCAAAGAAGAAATGTGCGATATCGCCTATGGTGTTTTATCCAAAGGCGGATCATTATCTAAAGTTGCTGCAACCCTTGAAATTCATTATGACACCCTGTGTGAATGGCGTAAAATTCACAAAGACTTTTCCGATGCCCTAAAGCTGGGCCTGGTTAAAGCGGTGGTTGTGTGGGAAGACAGTCCACCTGAAATGGCTGATTCGAGATGGATATTTCAGATGAAAAATCGATTTCATTGGGCTGATAAACAATCAGATCGTGGTAAACAATATTCAGAATCTTTTACACGAGAAGGCCTTTCAATCATGATGTCATCTGGCGAAATGTCTGTAGATACTGGCGTCAAACTAATCGAATTACTATTCAAAGAAGAAGAACTTGCTGAATCAGATGCACCTATCAACGTATCGATCGTTGTTAAGGAGCTTACTGATGATAGATAGACGAAGCAAAAAAAAAGTGTTTGTAATATTTAAAGAGAGCGAAGACGATAGAGTCTCACCAAAGAAGTTCTTAAGATACGGCTTCAGTCATGTGTTTATATGGATGACATATGACACGAAAACCCACGGAAACACACATAAACCATATCTTCAATGTGATCCCTTATTCAGCAATCTGTCTTTAACAAGGTTCTCTATGTCAGAAAGAGATCTAATCAAGTCGCTCAATAAACCAGGTTATACAGTTTTAAAATTAATTGTTGAAGAAGGAACAACAGACTTTTATCAAATGGGTCTTAAGCTATTCACATGCGTTAGCATTATCAAATACATTTTAGGCATTAAGTGCTTTGCGATCACTCCTTATCAACTATACAAACGATTACTCAAGATGGAAGGCAAGCAAGGGATAGTAAGCGTCAAGCAAATTAATTAACAATTACCAAAGAGGAATTTAGCAATGGGATCAGGCAAACCAGATACATCAGCTATTGATGCTGCACAAGCAGAATCAGACAGAGCAAAAGAAGAAATGAAGAAGAAAGAAGAGGAAGAGAATCTTAAAGCACGAAGGGAGCGAGTTGCCTCTGCAAGAACTACAGGGGGCGGTTCTGCTATTGGTTCGGCGATTAAAGGAACATTGTTAGGTGGTTAAGTGATAGATAAATTAGAAGAACATCTTAGGCGGTTTGCGTTTGCAAAGGCTCAGGCTTTGCAGCACAAAGCTCATATTGAACAGATATATGCCATGTTTATGCCAAACAGGGACGATTACGATAGTAAGAACCAAAGCCCTGGTGGAATACATAATATAAAACTCTATGATACGACTGGTGTTATAGCAGCAAGAACACATATCGCTCAACTTCATGTTGGTCTTACCCCGATAGGTAAGAAGTGGTCACAACTAGAGGCTGGTACTGATGTTCCAGAAGTTGAGAAAGAAAATGCTAATAGATTAGCTCAATCAGCTACAGATGTTATGTTTAAATACTTAGAGCAATCTAATTTTCATTTAGCAATGAACGAAGCATATCATGATTTAACAATTGGCACAGGAGCCTTAGTTCTCAACGAAGGACCTGACGACAATCCTTTTTTATTTTCAGCTGTACCTATTCCATTCTTTTTCCCTGAAGAAGGACCTCATGGAACCATTGAAACAGTATGGCGTGAGTTCTTAAGCATTCCATTTCGAAACATATTAAGAATGTGGCCCGGTGCTAAGATCCCAGAAGTTATAGCTCAAGCAGCCAAAGAGGATGTTGATTTCAAACTTGATCTAATAGAGGGATCTGTGTTTGATGTTGAAACAAATCTATTTGAGTACGTTGTCATCCATGAAGGCACCAAAGAGGTTTTTTACAAAGAAATTACACCTTCATCTCAGTGGATTGTATTTAGAGGATTTAAACGAGCAAATGAAGTTTATGGCCGTGGACCTGCTGATCAAGCATTGCCAACGATGCAGACGTTAAATCAGATCTTTGAAGATGAGCTAAGGGCTGCGGCTTTCAAATCAATGCCAATTTTTATGGGTGTAAGTGACGGTGTGTTCAATCCTTGGACAGTTGTATTGCAGCCTAATACAATAATTCCTGTAAGTCCTGGATCAACTCCGCAGAATCCACCTTTGTTCCCTGTCCCTTCTAGCGGTGATCCAAAGTTTTCACAGATTGAAGTACAGGATTTAAGACAACAGATTAATAAACTATTTTTCACTGATCCTCTTGGTCCTGTTGAAAGTCCTGTTAAGTCAGCTACAGAGATGATGATACGAAACCAAGAGTCATTAGAGGCCAAAGTACCTTTTATTGGAAGATTACAAGTAGAGTTATTAGAAAAGTTAACTCAAAGAATGGTTTATATCTTAAGAAAAAAAGGTTTATTCCCTCTTGTTAAGGTTGATGGAAAAGAATTAGCTGTTAGTTACAAGACTCCTTTGATAGAATCACAGAACCTTGCTGAAGCTAATAAGATAATTCAATTTACCCAAACGCTTCAATCAATTGTAGGTCCGGAGATGTCTTTAATGGCTTTTGATCTTCCTGACTTAATTACTACTTTAGCTGAAAAAATGGAAGTACCTTTGGATGTTGTTAAAACAAATATGGAGATACAAGAAGCTATTGCAGCTATGCAAGAGCAGGCTGCTCAACAACAAGCGCAATTGCCTCAAGCTCCAACTGGAGGATTGCAACAATAATAAATAGGAGATCGTTATGACTATTGACAAAATGCTAGACTCTATCGAGCCTAGTGACATCGCTATAAAAGAAAAAAATAATTTAACTTTAACTAAACAACTTAGATATTACAGTGATCAATGGAGAGTAACGAGAGATAAGGTCGCTGAGCTTGAAAGAGCAGTTAAAAGTTTTATGAAAATATTTAAATGTGACTGTGGAATGGAATATGTATATTTTCTTGGAGAAGATTTTTTGTCTACTAAATGTGATAAGTGTAGCAGACCAATAGAGTTATCTTGCCTAGAAGACTCATTTGACGTGCATTTCAGACATAAATAGGAGATCGTTATGACTTGTCCAGACTGTGAGTCCGAATGCTGGGATTGTGAATATTTTACACACTGCTTTAGAGGAGCCATGAAGAAATTGGAGAGGAAAAAAGAAATGAAAATAACTTACGTGTTCGATACTTCCGACCAAGATGATGTAAGCGAACATAATATACATAAGCAGTCTAAAGATATGTATATGGCTTTATGGGACATAAAGACCATGATGAGGACTTTGATAAAGTATGGTTCAATCAGTAATTGTGATGTTTCAAGCATGACAAAAGAAGAAGTAATTGATAAGTTGTTTGAAGCTTTTCATGATATTATACAGGAGTATAATCTAGACTTAGAGTGAAAACTAATAGGAGATCGTTATGAGACTAAGATTTACCACTGATTTTTTTTTAAACCTACTTGACGATGATCCTGATATTGCTGCTACAGAAAAGGCTCTCGAGCTTTTGATTAGTGGAGCGATTGATAAGATGATAAAAGTAAAGCATGTTTCAGGTCATTGTAGAGGGGCAGTAGAGAAGTTTTATCATTTGTATGATTGGGACGAGGAAAAAGAGTTTAGAGAGGTGAAGGAGCTTAAGCTTACAAAGTTCTCTGAAAGAGGGTTTTCCTGTCCGAATTGCATGATGACAAAGATGGAGAGGAACCCAGTTTCTGAAAAGGGATTTTATTATGAATGTCCTATATGCAAGTTTATAGAGTGTTTCTCACAATGTTCGCGAGAGGAGCTAGATAACCAATAGGAGATCGTTGTGACTTGGATAAACTTCAATTGCTCTCTTTGCAATACACCGTTGTTTGCTGATAAAATTGCTTTCGATGGCGAACTTATAGATTTAAAGACGGTGGAATGCCGTAAATGTCGATGTCAAAGTAATACTCATACTGTATTCATGGAGGCATGGGGTTTTATTATTGCTGCTAAGCAGGAAAAGAAGAAAAAATGGTGGAGGTCGTTATGGAAATGAGGCAGCCAGCAGTAATTTTACATGTGGACGAGGATGGAAAGTGTGAGATCGATTTTTTCGCGATCCGGCATGGTGAAGTAGCTCAAAGAATGGGCAAAATAATCAGAAAATTCATGGATGGAGAGTTTAAAGATGCCTTAGACCAATCTTCGCAGGCAATAGAACAAAGGGGTAAAATAAGATCTCTTGATGATAGGATTAAGGATCTAGAGAGATTGATATCTAAATTACATCCTAAGAAAGAAGTTAAATGCGAATGTGGAACGGTGTATCTTTATACTCCTGGTAATAAGTGGCATAACATTAAGTGCATGAAATGCTTTGAATTTACAGACCAAGTTTTGTGTGCAGATGGAGTTTTCACGTTAAAACTACTAGGAGATTGTTATGACTCTTAAAGGCCCGTTGGATCAGCTATCTAAACAATTAGAAGATGGGACTTTTTTTCAAGACCCTATGCCACTAGAGTGCAATCAAATCATTCAAGAAATCAATTGTTATTCATTCAAAGAGCTACTCGATCTATTAGATCTATGGCATTTGAATAAGCCAGATTTCCAAAACAAATCCACGTTCATAAGCCTTCTTCGGAAACGTGTTCAATTCTTAAAGCATAACAAAACAAAGGAGATCAGTAATGACAATAATAACTCCACCGAGTTTTCAAGTTCCAAAGACAAACCAATCAAAACAAAAGTTCGATCCACCTCAAGTAGCGGAAGCAAGCCAAGACGAAACAGATCTAAGAAAACTGATCCATGAAGTATTTGCCGCGAGCGAATGCGGACAGAGTCTTTTGAAAAAGCTTCATGAGTTGTATGTTGATATATCTACATTTCCCTCACATCCTAATCAAATTGCACAGTTTGGGTCGACTGAAGCTTATTGTGGATTTAGAAGCGGACAGTCTAATGTAATTAAGTGGATTGAGTTTCAAATACAGTCGTGCAAAGAGGGTAATTAATGACTCATAAAAATGCTAACTTAAAATTCAATCCATCTGAAGAGAGCATAAGAAGATCTAAATATGTTTACCCTGAAACAACTCGTTTTGGGGTGCCATTGATATCACATCCTAATTATGTATGCGAAAAACATGGGGAAGGACAGGAAGATCTTACTATAACTTTTCCCAAAAAAGATGGCGAAGATGAAGCAGAGGTTCGTATTCTTTGTCTACGATGCATATTAGAGTTTTTAACCCCAATCATTGGGGAAATGAAAATTAAAGAGGAGATAAATAATGACTGAAGAAACAACTACAACTGTAGAAGCACCGCAAACAGAATCACCACAAACAGGAACTCCTGAAAAGAATAAAATATCGGCAACCTCTATGTTTGACAATAGCAATTCGATGTCCAGAGGAGATAAAACAGGGCAAGTATTGGAGATCCCTACTGACTCACCACAGGCTGAATCTGAAGATACAGGAGAATGGTGGTTGAATGAAGATACAAAAGGGACTGGGCCCAGACCTGACTGGGTGGATAAAAAATACGGTTATAATGTCATGAATCAGGCTATGGCAAACAATCCTGCTCAAAAGTATATTGGAGAATTAAAAAATAAGCTTGGAACATTTGCTGACTGGAAATCTCCAGAGAATTATGATTTCAGTGAGATTTCAGATAAAAACTTTAGGCTTGATGTCAACGACACTAACTATAATAACTTTATAGATATGTTGCGATCGCACAATGTTCCCCAGGACTTTGCTGATAAGATTGTCGGATTTTACAAGGAAGAGGTTACTAAAAATTTAGTTGATGTTGAAAAAGAAATGGAATTGTTAGGGTCCAACCCTCGAGAGCAATTAGATTCTTTAGAAAAATGGGCTAAGAGTAATTTTGCACCAAGAGCATCTGAATGGATTTTTGGCAATGTAAAAACAGCAGAAGACGTTAGTATTCTTAAAGAAATTAGAGCGTCTATGATTCAGACCTCTATTCCAACAGGAGTAGATACAAAGATACCTATTGGTACTAAAGAAACGCTGCAAAGAGACTATATGCAAAATCTTGAGGCAATAAAACAGAGTCCTGATTTGCAGATTGAATGGATCAACAAATTTAAAGAGTTTGTATAGGATGGACAAGGATGAAATACGCAAACTATTAGAAGATAACAATAACTCAATCTTTGATGCCTTAGCAGCCTATGAGCCGCCTAAAGATTGCAAAAAAGAATTCACGTACGAAAGATTCTTAGAGATTAAAGAAGAGTTTAAGGGGCATTCTGCGGAGAAATTTCTTGAAAGTCTTGGAATAGAGATCATCTGAATTGTAAAACTGTAGACATTCACACCTTGAATGTCTACAGTTGTGGCGGGCAGTTTTAATCTAAATAGGTATAATTAGACTGAAGTTATACCTATTCTATACCTATTTGAAATAATACATCACCCCCAAAACCACCACCATATCCACTGTCAATAATATTTTAGGGAAAATAACTATGGGTTTTTTGCTTAGGTTATTTTCCCTAAGTGAAAACATACTTCACATTGTGAAAACATACTTCACATTGTGAAAACATACTTCACATTGTGAAAACATACTTCACATTGTGAAAACATACTTCACATTGTGAAATAACACATCACAACCCCCTG
>Ga0209976_10001060_pt1 | contig 16540 bp, 19 predicted proteins | sample SumtaG_FD_182806 | JGI IMG/M metagenome (GOLD analysis project Ga0209976, IMG submission 182806) | Deep subsurface microbial communities from Indian Ocean to uncover new lineages of life (NeLLi) - Sumatra_00157 metaG (SPAdes) (version 2) | ecosystem: Environmental > Aquatic > Marine > Oceanic >...
GTCTGACAGATCCTCGATGCACTTCGCTTCAAGCCACGCACTGAGGGGATTTTCCTCTTCCTCGTACTCCTTTGCCGCGCGTAGCATCGCATCCGTAGGCAGTAGAGCACCCTTCCTTATATAGTCGCGTAGCCCGCGGATGGCCCATGCTAAGATCGCCTCGCGGTGCTCGGGCTCCGCCAACTTCTGCCGCAGCCCATCGATGCGGTGCTCATCATCCACTATCTCATTGAATGACACCTCGTGCAGTCGCCGCCATAGCGCGTCCGACGTAACAGACGGGCGGTAGTTCGACACAATGAAGAGCACGCCCATCGGCTTGATTATAGTTGGACGCGCGTCGTACTCGCCACGCACTGAGTACGGCTCCGCACTAGTGAACATGTTGAGGAACTCATCGTCGAACTTCGACCGCTGGGGTACTTCTGGTGTGACCACCAGCCGCTTGCCGCGCAGCACTAGCCTATCTGAGCGTGCGCCGCCCCCGCCGCGAGGATCTTGCAAGAAGCAGTACTTGCCCGCTGTAGTAGCGTGGTCCCCGAACGCTTGCTGTAAGGCAAATACGAAAGTACTCTTTCCAGTTCCGGGCGGTCCATGCAGATGCACGAACGTCTCTTGCGTCGGTGCTCCGAGCAGTGTGTACCCTGCTACCCTGGCCAGATAGGCTCGTGTTTTGGCACAGGGGACAGCCGTCTTGAGGTAGCTTGTCCATAGATCGCTCTTCGCTCCCGGTAAGTAGCGCGTGTGAGTGCTGAGTGTGAGCTTCTCAGCTGCGTCGAAGGACTCTCGAAACTTCATCGTGTTTAGGTTTAGTACACCGTTCGCACAGTGCAGCAAGTGAGGATGGGAGTCGAGGGCTTCGGTGCGCAGCACGATGTCACTACGTTCAGTCAGGTAGAAGAGCATCCGAGTCAGCCAGGACCGCTTGCGTAGCTTGTTGGCGAAGTCGATTCGTATCTCACGCTCTGCTTGATCTAGATCGGGATCGGCGTCGGTGGCCTCGACCAGCCAATCACCCCACTCGGTTGCGTCGTTGACGATCGGACTCTTCGCCTTGGTCATCACCCACAGGCCCTGCTTTGGGTCGTAGCCGATCCATCGTTGTGACTCGGACACCAGCTGTAGTCGGTCACGCACTGCTAGGGCATACTGCTTGGAGAGATCGGCGTCGAGCTGGTTGTTGAGTGGCTGAGCGGCTTGCTCGTTTGGCTGCTCATCTTCTACTAAGTGAAGCTGTGGTTCTTGTTCAGCCATTCAGTGCCCGCCCCGTAGTTGGTGGTTCAGCACTTCCGCAGCTGTGGCACCGTGGGCCATGTGCTTTTCGATCTTCTTCCACTCTGCGTCCATAGCAGCTCTTCGTTTCCTGAGCTTTCGTCTCCCAAGTCGTCTCATTATTGCTGACGCTACAAGAGGTGTAGCTACTGCGCACGCGCAAAGGCCCGCCACTACCCATTCTACCTGCTGCTCAGTCATCGGCCTCCTTTACCTCCCACCTGAACTTTCTCTCCATTTCTTCCAGCAGCAGCCAATCACGCCACCAAGGTTGCTTACGCGCTGGCTCTAGGAACACTCTACGACGTATGATTACAGTAAGGCCCGCCTGCCACACCCCGCAGTAAGGACACACACTATTATTCGAGTAGTACTCACCACTTGCGTACATGCCACCCAGTATCTCGTGGTGGCATGAGGTGCAGACGGTCTGCCCCTCCCAGGGGCCCTTGCTCGTTGCCGTAGCCTCGTACATTCTATTCAGCACTTCACGCGCTTCACGATTCTTCTGCCTCTCGTACGCTTCGCGATCAACCCCGAGCGTATGTGTCGATTCGCACGTTGTACAGACATAGTAGCCCTTGTCTGCGTTGTAGCGATGCTGGCGCTTCTCATTGCACGTACCACATGGGAATTCATAGACTGCGTGAGCCATCAACCCTCCCTGCGCCGCTTCTCGAACGCGGCTTTCATCTCATCACTGGTAGTAGAAGATAGGGCAGCCTCGCACTGTCGTAAGTGCTCTCGATCTTCGTCGCGCAGCATTTCAGCGAAGCCCATGGCTTTCGCTACTGTGTGCTTCACGTAGTTTCTGCTCTTGCCGTCTGGGAGCCCTGCGTCTAAGCGGGATTGCTGTACGATGTACTCAATGTCTGCGCCGGATGCTGCGACATGTGTCGCACAGAGACAGGCGAGCGAGTAGTCCACACCCGAAGGAGTTTGGTCTCGCAGCTTGCCGTGGCTGCGAGAGTATCGTCGCTTGATGGCCTTGATGCTCAGTAGCTCAGTAACCACACTCATGTTGACTGGGGCTCCGTCGTAGTTACTCGCTGCTGTGCAGCTCCCCCCGCGTCTTCCGCAGTCCTCTTCGGACAGCTCTTGTAAGAAGTGTGGCACTAGGGGTAGATAGCGATTGCTGGGAATGAGATCGGGGTAGTTGTTGGGGTTCCACGTGTACTGCAGCCCACTGACGTGGGTAGAGGGTGGGGCCACCACGTAGCCACCGTCTGCCTTGAGGTCAATACCACGGTAGCCTGCTAGGTTGCTTCTCGATCTGAAGATGTGTGAGTGTTCGTCTAGCTGGGTGAGCGGTTGATCGGTCACACGGAAGTACAGATGGAAGCCACCACCGCCAGTATAGACAGTCGGGTGGATGAGTAGGCCCGTGAATCCGAATCGCTCCTCTATTGCAGCTACCGATTCGAGCCCATCGTTGCGAGGGTCGATGTCCAGCACCACTAGGTTGCGCGATCCATTGGTGTTCCCTGTGGCTATGCCTACGTTGATTGCGAGAGTGAAGCCGTACACGTCGCTGCGCAACTCCCGGTACCCACGCCGGAAGTGTCTGCGAGCTACGTCTGTGAATGGAGTCGCTGCTTTCACACCCTTACTCATCATAGGATGCTTACCTGGGGAGCTACAATCTGGCCCCCTATGGCATAAGCAGGCCAAGTGCCCATTATGCTGAAATACAGAGAACAGAGGCAGCACCGAGTAGCCGCTCTCTGTGAGTGCATCAGTGTCCACTAGCAGAGGTGTAATCTTACGAGGCACTAAATCCCTCCGGGGTCAGTGTGAATGGGTAGCACACTGGGGATGATTAGGCAAATTGGGTACTGAGGACCCCAGTACCGTAATCTCAAAAGTACCTATATTTCACACCTTGAGTATAAACGTCTATGTAGTATATATACCATATAGCCCCCTAGGGTGGTGGTGATGATATGCCAGAAGGTGGGTAATACGTGTACTATTGAGATTACGGTACTCCACTTTCATGTGTATACCTTGTTGCTGGGGCTGGCTGCGCGCTGTGGGCCTCCCGTGTGCTCTGCTGTATTTGAGGGCTCTTGTGTGGTCTCGTTGTAGTTGGCGCGACCCATTTAGGGGGTGGATACGATCGTCTCTTAGAGGGGCTCTCAGTGTGTCGAGCAAAACTCCCGCTTTCCCGAGGGGCCTCAGAATTCGCACTCTACCCGGCCTACCCGTTCTACCCGTCTACCCGTCTACCCGAGGGGACAATGACCCGGAGTCAACCCTTGGGGGATGGAAATGGGTATTTGCAGCTGCACTGTTGGTATCTCTTATTCTAGCTATGCTAGCTGTTCGCGAGGGTATGGTCCGTGCCCCGGAGGGCACGGACCATTACCTGCGGGGAGTTAGCTGGGATTCAAGTAGCTGCGTACCAGTCTGCTGGGACATCGTAGCAAGCGAACCCTTGACCTAGCGGCACTTTGTTGTTGAGGTCGCCCGCATTCGGTACGCATGGAGAGCAGAGGCTAACTGCTGCTTTATGGGGCGATTCGAACACCCACAGTAGGGGCGCTCCACCTAGCCACGAGATTCTGAGTTTCATACCCTCGATATCAAGGGACCACTCTGATTCCTCGATTTCGAGGTTTTCTCCGTAGGTGTATTCTTCATGCTTCTCAGCATCGGGATTTTCTTCCTGCCATTCTCGCATTGCTTCGGCGTAGCTTTCATCGGTACCCTGGGTGTAGAATTCTTCCCACACCCATGATTCAAGCGAATTCATGGACACTACGCCGTAGCGTATACCTGTTTCTGGGTTTGTGTTGACGATCATTTGAGCTGTCCTCCGCTGCGCACTATGACACGCTGCAGTGCGTTGGTACCTTTGTAAATCTGGTAGGTTTCATGCCCTGTGTAGACTATGACGCTGGTGCCGTTCGTCCCTCTGCATGAAGAGCATGAGAAATCAGCGTGGTGCATATAGGGACGCTGAATCGTTACGTACTCGTCGCACATGTGGGACACTATCCCGTAATTGTAGGATTGCGCTTCACCGTCAATTATGCCGCACGCAACATTGTCGCCGAGTTCCAGCTGCTCGGCTGTTTTCAAGACTATTTCGGCTTTCATTGTTCCCCCTAATCTTAGTTAGTTTAGTGTGGTTCACTTATCCCGTAGGCTATGCCCACGGGATAGCTGAATCTCACTACGCTAGGTGTGCCAACATGTCCGCTATCGGCATGGCTCCTTCCGGTGCTGCTCCGATCTCGTTCGTGTTGGTGCGTTGCGGCCGTGTTCGAGGTGCGCGTGGTGTTGGGTCGGCAACTTGCGCCGCGCGATGCTCCTGGGTCATTCGATTTGTGATGGTGCGGACTCGGTCGCCACCCTGAGTCATCGGGTGTGCCGCTACGGTTACTACTTCGGGTTCCTGGGTTGGTTCTGTCTCACGTGCGCCGAGGATATCGTCCAACAGTCCGGCTTCTACGTTCTGCTGGACCCGCTGTGCGACTTCGTATAGCTCGCGATCCACTGTGGACGTGGGCTGGACTGCTACTTCGCGAGGCGCTGCGGCGACTGCCTCGACCGGGATTACTACGGACCCCAGTCCGCCATCGGATACAACCCTGTGAGTTTCGATGAAATTTGCGTCACGTGTCGCACGTCGGACGCGCTGGACTGGTGCTTCTACAACACACTTGCACCAGAGTGATTCGCGTCCCGGCTTCCCATCGGAGATGCGAATCGGCTTCTGACCCTTGACGCTTCTCGGAACCTGGAGTCCGAACTGGTGCCAGCCCTCATACGATTGGGTGTCTACGTACGGTATACACCCGCAGGCGAACGGCTGGAATGCTGGCTTGATCGTTCTGTTCATCTTCTAACCCCCTAGTTGGTTTGGTTGGTCGTGTGGTTCGCTTACCCCGGAAGCTTTCACTTCCGGGGTAGCCGAATCTCACGTGGCTCAGTGGATCGTCGTGAGTATCTGCAGAGCGTCTGACTTCGCTTGGACTGTTGCACCGGAGGGCATCACAGCATTCTGGAAGCGCCGATCGGCTCTCTTGTCCGCGTCTGCGGACTGGCGATACGCTTGCCGATGGTGGTCAAGCCAATCGGTTACCGCATTGTACGAGTCCCACAGGGTTTCCCCAGTGTTGCCTACGCCTTCCGCGAACAGTCCGCGGAGGTCGGCCACTTCCGCGTTGCGCCGCGTGGTTTCGAACGGACTCGCTTCTGCTTTCAACTCGCCGCCGATGTGTGCCGAGACTGCCTCGGCATACGTGGTGAATTCATCCAACGTGGTGTTGGTATCGGCCAGCTGCTGGTAGAGATTGACAAGCTCTTGCGTGTATTGGTCGTGGTCCAAGAGCATCTGTTCGGCCAATTGCAGCTTGGCATCCATGTTTCCGCTGTGTCGGATACGGAAAATGCCAGTCCGCTTGGCTCGTTTGAGCATGCCCGCGAGTTGGTTCCCGCAGAATAGCCGATCAAGGATCGGCAGTCCGATGAATGATCCCGTACCTACGTGATCATTCACGAGCAATGTAAGCTCGCGAATCGGGTCCAGTGATCCATTGTTGCGTGTAACGGTTCGCTCGGTGTTGCGCCCTACTACGGTCCAGACTCGTGCGCCACCATCACACGTGCCAGCCTGTACTAGCTCAGCATCGTCGTTCTGGTCGATGACTGCCTGAGCCATATCGAACAGCTCGCTGTTCTGCACCAGCTGCTGACCGGCCCCTACGATGCCAAGGGGCTTGTTGCTGTCGATGATGGTGGCCTCACCATGGCTCTTGATGACCTCGACCGTACCAGCTGCGGGGTTAGCGCGGAGGATGGGCTTGATGCCCACTGTCCAGTTCATTTTCGCCTGCGCCATGCACTCGTGCGCGTTGCGGGCATCGACGCCGGTACCATCGAGCTGCATACCGTACGCGCGGTAGGGTGCTTGCTGCGTCGTCATTATGGTAGCTTGATTGTAATTGAAACTCATTGTTAGAACCCCTATTCGCTGCATTCATCAGTGAATGCAGACACCCATGAGTACACTGGTGCGCGCATGGGTGTAGGGGTGACTCGTTGCAGGGAAGCACGCTCGCCAGTGTCTTGCGACGCGATGCGCAACTCGCCTGTTTACCGCGCCCCCTACTCACACTTGTTAGGGTCCGGCTTGCTGGGAGAATCACTCCCTCAACTCACAGTAGTACGCGCCTCACGGCGTCGGGCGGATGGAGCGGGCCGCGCGTGGTGGTTCGTCTCAAAATCCCCCTGAAATGGAGTCGAAGAGGTAGCTCAGAATTCTGGGGCTGTCACTAGATGAATCGACACAAGAGCCAGAAACTTGAGATAAATCTAGATGGAGTTACGGACGCTAGGGCGCTGGGGCTGCTTCGCCCGCCGTGCGTTGGCACGTGATTTGCCACGCTCATCATTCCTACGGGCGCGAGATTCAGCGCTGCGCGTGCGTCCAGATAATCTGGAGCGGATGCCTGCGAGCATGAGTGGTGCAGCGGATACAGGGATAGTGTGGGTGATTCCACGTTCTAGCGATCGGTACTCGCGGTCGGTCATCCCCATCAGTGCTGCCATTTTAGGCACAGATACGCGAAATTTGCGCCGGAACGCTGTTAATTGGGTGCGTAGTGACACCAAAGTATGATCATCCTAGAAGTGAGAATTCGTGCCAACAGTACAGTAGGATAGACCAAAGTGGTATGGGGGTTCAGACTGCGGAGGGCACGCACGCGGCCCTTGTCCGGGAGGTTGCACCCACAGGGCGATTCCCCACAACCCTGCATCCGGATGCAAGGATGTCTGCAAGCCGCGTGCCAAGTACTACGCTACGCCCCCCATCATGCTCGGATCGCAGCGCTCAGCCCCTAACTGCCGATAACTTCACTTATCGGAAGCTAGGGCGGGGCGCTCGGCGGCGTCTGGCATGGCTCTTGCCTTACGCAAGCTTCGTGCCAAGCTCGCGCAGCCGAGCCCCCGGGGGCCTTAAAACCCGCTTCCCTGCCACCCCATCGAACTCGTAAACACGGTGCGGTTTTGAAAATTTCTGATTTGCCCCAGAGGGTCGGATCGCCTACGTTCACAGTATGAAAATCTCTCGTCGCAGCTTCATCGGAGGGGCTCTCGGTTCTCTCACCTTGATTTTTGGTGGGTTTGGTTGGCGCGAGGGTGTAGCGCCGGATCCTAACCCGTACGCTGCTACGGAGATGATAGCGGTACTAGAAAATGCGTCAGAGGCGATGCGCATGCTAGATGAGAACTGCGCAGGTGGCCCTCGGTACATACTCGTGACAGATAGGCAGTACGAAGAGCTGTGCATCTTGAATGGCACTACCGAAGTTACTGTGTGGGAAGGCGCGGAGGTAGTTAGATGCCCGATGTCGTAGAACTCCACGAACCCAAGCCCGAAGATCTCGATCCCGTGATCTTCGGTGGCCCGATGCCTAACCCACGCAACGAAGTGTACTGCCAGCGCAGAGCACTGGACGGCATCACTTCTCATCAGGCATACGCAGAAGTATTCTGTGTGCCTCTGTCCCGCACGAGCACGAAGAAGAAGGCGAACCAGCTCGACAGCCGGGCGGACGTGCGCGACCGCATCACGCACTTACAGACTGCGCTCGCACAGACCCGCACAGCTCAGACTCTGGCCACCAAGTTCTGGGCAACCGAGCAGCTGCGCAACATCGTCGAGCAGTCCCGTGGCAATCATCGAATCGTGCGTCGTGGTCTGCAAGACGAGCAGATAGTTCACAAGCACGACGTAACGGGTGAGGATGTGATCGTCGGCCTCTTCCAGACAGATGACTCAGTGGCTATCAAGGCGCTCACTGAGCTAGCCAAGCTAGAAGGCTGGCACCAGCAGAAGCCCAATGACACGCCGATGGGAAACCGATCTGTTACTGCGCTGCTGGAAGAGATGGACAACAAGCAAGCAGAGCTGCGTCGTATGAAAGAAGCGCATGATAAGTTGGGTAAGACGACGGTGGATTCGTAGTGGTCGAAGGCGTTGAAGAACCAGCAGCCACACCGATTCGGTTACAGATAGCTGAGCTATTGAAGATCGTGGAAGAGGATCTCAGTAATGAGACGCTATTAGCGGCTGTGGTCGTCGTACGAACTAACACACGGGTGCAGACATACCAGACAACCGAGAGCCAATATTATGAGCTACTTGGTTTGCTGGAAGTAGCCAAAAATGATTTGATATCTATGGCTAAAGAATCATGATAGAAACCCAGAGCGTCCACGACGATATCCAGAAGGACGAGAACTATCGTCGCTTGATGTTGGAGATCGAAGATCTTCAGCGTAGGATGGAAGAGGCGCAACGCGCTCTCTATACACCCAACCCCAAGCAGCTTGAATTCCATAACATGGGCGCGTATCTACGTGAGCGCATGCTCTTCGGTGCGAACCGCTCGGGCAAGACGCTGGCAGGTGCGCAAGAGGCAGCGTTCCACACTACGGGCCTCTATCCAGATTGGTGGGAGGGCCGCACCCTCCCGCGTGAGAATGTGGGGTGGGTCGCAGGTGTGTCCCAGGAGCTGACTCGTGACGTGTGTCAGCGGTATTTGTGCGGTGACCCATCCGGCCTGCCTGACTCCCTTGGCACTGGGCTGATCCCTAAGGAGTGCATCGTTGATTTCCGCATGGGACGTGGCCTAGCGAATGTGATTGATACGCTGGTCGTGCGTCACGTAAGCGGCGGTACTAGCACGATCAAGTTCAAGTCATACGATCAGGGGCGGCTGCGTTTCCAGTCTGCTGCGTGTAATTGGGCGTGGGCCGATGAGGAGTGCCCCTATCTTATTTACAAGGAGCTGCTAACACGAACGAACGATGGTGGTCAGCGTCCAGGCGAGCTTGGCTTTATCTACATGACCTTCACACCATTGATGGGGCTGACACGGACAGTCAAGCGGTTCTATCCCACAGTGGACGATCCAGACACCATGGGTATGGTGATCCTCGCACTGGAGGACACAACCCACTTTACGCCAGAGCAAGTGGCAGCAATCGAGAAGACCTACGATGAGCATGAACGTCGAAGTAGAACACTCGGTCTTCCACACCTTGGTTCCGGTTTGGTGTACGACATCGCACCCGATGTGTATTTCGTCAAAGCGTTCGCCATCCCAAGCGACTTTTTTCAAATTATTGCGCTCGATCCAGGGAGTGGGGGGCATCCCTACGGCTACGCAAAGTGCGCCGTCGATCGAAACGATCCGAACTTCCCAGTCTTCTACGTAACGGACTGCCGTCGTACAACGAACGAACGCGAGTCTGTGTCTATGCAGATTATACGTGAGATGGGCGGTGCTTCACCCGATGAGATCCCGGTGACGTGGCCCCACGACCTCGGCCGCACGGATCGCGACTCGGGCAAGCAGCTCGCCTCCAAGTACAGAGATCCTCCGAATAACCTCAACATGCTTGCCTTGCACGCTACGCACCCAGCCGGCGGGTACGGATTGGAGGCTGGCATCCGTGAGATTCGAGAGGCCAAGGTCACAGGGGGCTTCCGTGTGTTTGACACGTGCTCCCTCTACAGAGAGGAAGTGCTGTCGTATCATCGTGTCGAGGGGATCATCAATCCAGAAGCTGACCACGTACTTGATGCGGTGCGCAAGGCGTGGATGATGCAACGACACGCTGAGCAGCCCCGGAACCTAGCCAGTATGTCCCACATCCTCGGGGCTACCACAGAGGGCGCGGGGTATGATCCCCACGCGGGTGTGATGGCGGAATATGAAGATGGTGGCTACGCTGGCGGTGAATGGTAGCTTGTGCTAGGTACTGAGGAAATGTGCGACATCTGTCGCGAGTAGGGAAGTGATGGGTGGTATCCCGTTCGACACAATGTTCAAAGGGCGTCAAGATGCTGCCAGGTTACAGGAACAGATGAAAGGACTCTACCAGGACTCCGTGCGAAGCTCAGCTCGTCTTGCAGGACTCGCGGCGGGTAAGGTTACGCAGACTCGGGCACGCCCAGTGAGTGGTGGATTAGCTCCTAGCGGCGGCGGAGGTGGACAAGCGCAGCGCCAGGGTGGAATCCAGGGCGGTAAGATCGGTGGGCCGCTCGGAAAGCGCGGACCGTCTGGAACCAAAGCCGGAACTACAGCAGGAGCGTAGATGGCGCTAGTCGTAGGATCGAGCAAGGGTAGTCGCACTGAGCGTACACCTGCTGTGGTTGTGCAGCAGATGTACGATGCGGCCTACTCTTCGCGCAGTAACTTCCAGGGTCGCTGGCAGCGCATTTCTGAGTACGGACTCGCGAACCGTGACTTTACTACGATCTCTCCTACGCAGGGCCGCTCGCGTCAGCGGAAGGTGTACTCGACCACCTTTCAGGAAGCGCACGAGCAATACATTAGTGCGATCCAGGCACTAATGATCCCAGAGGGTGCCAACTGGGAATCACTGGAGCCTCCGCCCGGTCATGAGCTGATGGATCGCATCGATGTGAAGCAGCACTACGAGATGGTGTCTCGTGTACAGATGGCGTCGTACAACAACCCTGCCGGTGGGTTCTACCGCGCGAGTGGTTCGTTCATCTTCGACTACGGTGGCTTCGGGAACGGCGGTGCACTCTTCATCGACTGGAACGAAGAAGACGATTGTGTGCAGTGGACTACGTGGCCGCTGCAGCAGACCTTCTACATCACCGATTCTAAGCGGAAGGTGATCGGGTTCATTCGACGCCACGAGTACACACCAGCGCAGGCTGTGGATGCGTTCGGTGAGGACATGCTTCATAATGATGTGAAGGTGCGCGCAGCAGATCCTAACCAAGCGTCGCGACATAGCGCGGACTGCATCTACTACGAGTGCATCCATCCTGCTGATAGAGGTGCATTCAAGGGCATCAAGTCAGATGGTGGCCATCCGTGGATCTCCGTGGTGGTGGGTGCGAAGGAGAAAGCACTCGTTCGACCGATCCAGGGATTCTGGGAGCAGCCCATCGTAGCCATTCGTCACACGCTCAATGCGGGTGAAGACTACGGTCGTGGCCCCGGTGATCGTGCCCTGCCAGATCAGCGCAATTCAAACGTGATGTTCAAGGACATGCTGGATCGTGCGCAGCTCGATCTGCGCCCGCCGATGGCTATCCCCCATCGTGGCCTGATGAGCCCTGTGCGTCAGTTCCCAGGCGGGCAGACTGTGTATCAGCCCTCGATGTTCACCGGCTCAGTGCCGCCGATTTTCCCGATCCAACCGCCTCCGTCCACAGGGCTGTCTCTTGAGATGTTCAATTTGGTGCTGAATCAGATTAAGCAGGCGTTTCTGTGGGATTTGCTCCAGCCGTTCGACGAGCGGTATATGTCCGCCACTCAGATTCTAGAGCTGGCTGCTAGGACTACTCAGCTCCTCGGGCCGAACTTCAGTGCGATGCGGGTGGATTGGTTCCTACCGCAATCGGCTCGTGTGTATGGTCTGAACAAGAGGCATGGAAAGCTGCCTGCTACGCCACCGTGGTTGCGTAATATGCCTGTTCATGTAACGCACAAGAATCCTGCGATGGCCGCGCAGATGGCACCCGAAGTGAATCAGGTCATTGCGTTTGCCCAGTGGCTCAATGAGCAGGCTGCAGCGATGGGCGGCAACACAGATATCTACGATCCGTATAACATGGACGAGATGTCGTATGTTGTGGCTGAAGGGCTGCAGATGCCGGCTCGTATCTACGAGACGATCGCTGTGCGCGATCAAAAGCGTCAGGCGAAGAATGAGGCGGCTGAGGCACAGGCCGAGATGGATCAGTTTGCAACCGTAGCGGAGTCTGCTGGTAAGGCAGCTCCTGCTTTGAAGGTGCTCCAGGGCGGAGCAGGAGGGGCGCAGGCAGCCTGATAGATAGTCTGCGACACACGTCGCAAGTAGCCAGGAGATAGACAATGGATTTCAGAAGTTTGCTCAGTAGAGCGCGCAAGGTCCAGGGTGCGTACGAGAGGACTTTCAATGGAAGGGGTACAGCCAAGGATGCAGAGATTGTCCTTGCAGATCTGATCACTCTGTGCAAGCCTTATGACTCAGTGCTGGTGCCAGGACAGCCAGATGTCACAGGGATCAACGAGGGAAAGAGGATCGTATGGTTGCATCTCACAACTCAGATCCATCTGACTGATACAGAGATGCGAAAGATGGTAGCCAACTACGCGCAAGAAGAAGCAGCAGCCTACAGCCAGCCAGGAGATGAAGAACAATGAGCATGAAATTGTGGCAGCGACACGTACTACAGAATGAAGAGGGCGGACTAGCGGGTGCTGGGGGCGGCGGTGATCCGCCCACTGGTGGCCTCGGTGATGCAGGGAAAATCACCCCCTCCACCTTCGCACTTCAGACGATCGAGGGTGGTAAGGATGGTGCGTGGCGCGAGCTACTGCCGCCGGAAGTGCGTGGTCTCAAGAACTTCGACCGCTTTGCGAAGAACGCGAATCCGCTCGGTGACATCGCTAAGTCGTGGACCGAGATGGACAAAATGTACCGCGAGTCTGACAAGATTCCTCGGCTGAAGGAAGGTTCGAGCGAGCAGGACAACGCGAAGTACTATCAAGATCATCTCGGAGTGCCGAAGTCCGCGGCTGAGTACGGCGCGGTGCCCGCTGAGGTATCAGTAAAGGTAGGTGAGAAGGAGGTTGTTGTACCGATAGATCCCACTCGCTACGAGCGTATGCGAACAGCTGCTCATTATCTGAACATGAACCCGCAGCAGTTCGAGGGGCTGGTTCGTGCGGACGCTCTGATGCAGAGTGAGGCAGGTCAGGGCCGCGAGCAGCACAAGGTGCAGATTCAGGAGATGCACATGCAAGCACTCTTGGATGTGTGGGGTCCTCATGCGTACGAGGAGAAGACTGCGCAGGCAACTGCTGCGTTCCTGCACTTCGCCCCCGATCTCTACGCGGAGATCGATCAGATTCGTGATGAAAATGGAGTGCGGCTCACCTCGCACCACGCATTCCGGCAGATGATGGCTGCCATCGGTGCGGCAACAAAGGAGGCTACACCCGTGCCACCCGGCCAGACACATGTGGCAGGTGCTCCGACGCCCAGTGAGGCGAATGCTGAGCTTGCTCGGATGCGGGAGTACAATACGGATGAATTCAACATCCTGGCAAATCGCCAGCACCCGCGAAATACTGAGGTGAAGGCACGGTACCAGTACCTGCTGAAGATCGCGCACCCTGGCACTGCCGCTGAGCGTGAAGCAGCGCTGGGCAACGACGGAGCTCTCTGATAAGGAAGGGGTCAGTATGGTGAAGAGGAAGAAGGAAAAGACGGAAGTGCCGACGAAAGGGCAGCCTCCGGCACCTCCGTCGCCGGTATCTAGGACCCCATCCACGCGCAACCTCGAACGGCCGAAGGGCAGTATTCGTATTGTCCGAGGCAGGAAGGACGCGAAGTAATGACGATGCCGATCCTCGCGACAGACAGGCACGTACTGCTCACTCGGATGTGGGCGCACATGCCTCGTGGTAAGTGGGGCGCTAGTGGTATTCGCCACGTTGCGTCGGTGCCTCCGACTGCTCCTGCGGTGGTGAAGAGCGCGAACGACTTCGTAAGCTACGAGTCTACTGCGAATCCGCCCGGAGTGGGTGAGCGGAAGCCGCACCCGAAGCGTGCGATCTTCTCGCTGGCCTACGCAGACGTGGATCACGGCGACGGTGTGGCTGGGAATGCGCACTTCCCCCCGTCATACCCGATGCCGGGTGGCGAGGTGATAATCGTACCCGACGTGGTGGACACAGCGCAGGCAGCTGCAGAGGCAGCTCTCCTCGCAATTGGGTTTTTCATCGGTGATGTGACATCAGCGACCCACGCCACGATAGCTATTGGTAACGTGATCTCACAAGATCCGGCGGCTGCGGCGACTGCCAAGGCAGGGGCTGCTGTGGATCTCGTGATTTCACTTGGGCCGTAAACTGATGGAGGTGGCGTAGTGCCCGGTGGTCCCAGAGATCTGCTTCATCCTTCGGTGCCACAGCCAGTGGATCCGGTGGCGTGGGCTGTGTTCACGGTGCGAAAGAACTGGCCCACTATAGCTGCGGACTGGCCGGATGTGGATGGAGAGGCACTAGACAAGATCCGTGCCAAGGTCTACACTGAGTTGGGAACGAGGTGCAGTACGAAGGAGAGGCAGGAAGAATTGATCGGAGAATTCGACGAACGTTTCGCGAAGTTGACGGAGAGGAACAGGACTGCTCCTGAGACGCATGCGAGATCCAACCGCCGAACCCGTGCAGGCCGAAAGAAGGCAAGCTAGAAGGGCAGCTACGGTAGTCCTTAGATCGCGGCCCCGCTCATTGCGGCCAATCCGAGATCGAGTGTAGTACTCAAACTCGAATAACGGAGGGCTCGTAATGAGCACTGGTTTCGTAGATGACGCATTCGTCCAGTCATTCAAGGACGGTGTGAGATTCACAGCACAGAGTAAGGGCTCCAAGATGCGGCCGTATATCATGGTCGAGGATCAGAACTCGGAGCTTCAGGCGTACGATCAGGTCAAAAAGACCTACATGATCTCGAAGCAGCAGTTCGACCTCACGCCGCCGAACGCGGTACAGGGCCGGCATGGTGCTTCGCCGATCATCGCAACAGCTCACCGCAAGCGCAACGTAGAGCTGGGCGACTGGATTCTCGGTGACGCAATCGATCAGCAGGACAAGGTCCGCACGCTGAACGATTTCGAGAACTCGTACGTCAAGAACTTCGGATACGCTTCAGGTCGCCAGATGGACTACTGCGCCATCAATGGCAACCTCAACGAAGCGACGGGTGCGGCCGGTGTTGGCGGTATCTTCGGCACGAACCGGCTCGGCAAGAGCGGCGATCTGACGCTCACGTGGGATCAATGGATCGCCGGTACCGGAGCTGCTGGTACGGACGGTGATGTGGCCCACCCGGCACATCAGATCGCACATGGTAGCGTGGGAATGACCCTGGAGAAGTGGATCCAGGCGAAGACCACGCTCGACGGCGCGGATCTGGTGGAGGATGAAGGCGGGCGCTGCATCGTGATGACGGAGATCCAGCTTCAGGAGCTTCTGTCGGATCCGCAGCTCACGTCATCGGACTACAACACGGTGAAGGCGCTGGTGAGTGGTGAGGTCGGTTCGTTCCTCGGGATGGAGGTTCTCATAATCTCGTCGAACGCCCGCGCTCGTGCCAACACGTCCATTCTGGACGCGGACAACGTCGTGGATTTGACGGATGTCAAGCCGCTGGTTCCCCACGTAGTGGGGGGTACGAACTACCACAGGTGTTTTGCGTTCTGCAAGAGCTACCTTTTGCTGACGCTGGGCATCGACGACGAGGCGAACATCGCCAAGCGCGCAGATCTGAACTTCACGTGGTACGCGCACCTTGCGTCCACGTTCGGTTCAACGCGCATGGAAGAGGCTGCATTCGTCGAGATCCAGTGCGCTACGGCGTAATCAGCACCCCTCGGTGAAGCGGCGCACCGGGGACTCGGGGTGGTGGCTTACTTCCTGGCGAGCCACCACCCCACCTCGATGTAAGTAGAGGAAGCGGATGGCAACTGTAGATATCGACATTGTAAATTTAGCTCTCGTCAAGCTAGATGTGTCTATCCTCGCGAACCTCACTGGTAAATCAAAAGCATCTCAGTACGCGAACACTACTTACGAAACACTACGCGATGTAGTCATGGGTGGCGCACCGTGGGGCTTCGCTATGGCTCGTGCGATCCTGCCACGATCATCTGATGATCTCGTGTGGGGCGCAGACAACACCTATCAATTTGCGAAGCCCGGCGACTGCCTCCGTATTTGGCGTGTGTATCAGCAAGTTCGTTGGCAGGTGGAAGGTGATTTCGTAGTTGTTGGTTCTCTCAACGCAGAAGACAACACACGGCAGTGGGTAGGTGCTCCTGATTCACTCAAGGTACGGTACATCAAGCGAATTACGTCGCCCGGTAGGTATAACCCCTTTTTCAAGGAAGCCCTGGCCACTCGACTCGCAATGGAGTGGTGTGTAGGGCTGACCGGCAGCGATGCGAAGAAGCAGGTGTTGATGACGGAGTACACCGCTAAGCTAGAAGACGCGAAAGCCTTAGATGGCCAGGAAGGTATCCCAGAAGATATCCACGCAACTTCATGGAGTGATTCGAGGCTCGATTGATGTCGTCGCGAGATAACGTGCATAGGGTCATTCAGCCGCATTTCAGTAGTGGTGAGGTGTCCCCTGAGGTCTCCGCACGGATCGATAATCCGCGACATCAATCAACTCTGAGAGTCTGCAAAAACGGGTATACGTCTGAGCGCGGGGC
>Ga0209976_10001061_pt1 | contig 16536 bp, 21 predicted proteins | sample SumtaG_FD_182806 | JGI IMG/M metagenome (GOLD analysis project Ga0209976, IMG submission 182806) | Deep subsurface microbial communities from Indian Ocean to uncover new lineages of life (NeLLi) - Sumatra_00157 metaG (SPAdes) (version 2) | ecosystem: Environmental > Aquatic > Marine > Oceanic >...
CTATTAACCTCAACGACTACGCCATCGCTATCTTCTACGCCGCCGACCTCAAATGTTACACCTCTATTAAAGAGTTGCGTTTTAACCGTTCTGTAACTGAATGCTTTCATGTTGCCTCCCGTTGTTTGCTACTGACTAAGCCCCGGCGAAGGGGCTGTTAGGTGTAGTCGATGGCTAGTCTATATGATAAGCGTAATATTTCCCCTTGTTATTTCTACCGAATGTAACGCACCGTCGAGCACCGCGAGGGCCGATGACTTCGTAATCCTCGTCACCATCTGAAAACCTCTTTGCCCTTCTTTTTAAGTCAGCCTCTTCTACAAAGTCAACGGACAAATTACAAAGGGCTGTTTCGAATTTTTTGTATGTTTCCATAATATTTCCCTTTTCGTTTCGTTGTTTTACCCAACATAACACTTTTGGGTCGGTAGTCAAGTTATAGATTAAATAAAAATCAAATAAAAATAAAATAAAATTATATTGCTTTATATCTAAATTAGCGTAAAGTTAACCCATCAAAACTAACATAACAAAGGGATAACGGAATGAGTGAGAAGCGGTATATAGTGCAAATATCTCTAACGGAGAGTGAGAAGGAGCTTTTTAACAAGGCGACTGGACTATCCGAATACAACAAGCAGGCATTTGCTAAAAAAGCTTTACTAAGGGATGTGAGCGCGCAAATTAAAAAATCAAGAATGCATAACCCAAATGATATCCGTGACGGAATGATGGAGGATAAATAATGGCCATTCCAATGCGCCAGGGTTATCCAAACATTACAGAGGCTATTGCAGGGGGAATTGAGCAATATGAAAAATCAAAAGTGGTCTGTCCTGCTCAAAGCGCCCATGATGCTAAATTAAGGCATATAGCGGCTAGCAATGCAATGGCTCGAAGTAATGCTAAACACCGCGCTATGATGGCTGAGCTTCGCGGAAAGATACGAGTTAAGCCGTTAGCACTGAAAGATTTAGCAAGTCTTGTTTACCCGGGGAGAAAGTGCTAATGGATATCAAAGTAATGATAGGCGACAAAGGCGAGTTAATACAGACGTTAGCTTTTGTTGATATTAAAAATGTTGATGATGTTATTTTGGCATTGCAATCTTTTCAATACGAATATGACGCGCAACAGGACGCTAAAACTCATGACAATAACTGAGCAATTAAAAAAGCCGTTCGATCCAAAGGTTTTGCATTGGCGTGTAGGCTCAACAAACGCCAAGAAACTCAACTGTAAGCCATGGCAAGCCACTAGCGGCATCGCACTTGCCTATCTGGATGCGCGTGATGTTATGAAGCGCCTAGATGACGTGTGCGGCGATGGCTGGCAAGTTGAATACCCGTTTAAAGGCTGCTGTCGTATTGGCATTAAAATCGGTGACGAATGGTTATGGCGATCAAACATGGCCGGGGAAACTCAGATTGAAGGTGAAAAGGGCCAAGGCTCTGACTCGTTCAAACGCGCCGCGGTACTTTGGGGTGTTGGCCGGTACTTGTATTATCTCCCGACTGTGTGGACTAACCTAAACAATGGCAAGCTAGTTGGAACGCCATCACTACCGAAGTGGGCGATACCGTAATGATTGGCTGCTACTCGCCCGTCTGGTTTGATAAACGCCCGTCAGTGCAAAAAGCTGCGCGCCGGGTAACGTCAATTAAATTCGAGATGGGGGAGCGGTTAAAATATTGCAGGAGGTGCGATGATTATTTTCCTGCTGATACTGAATTCTTTAATATTGCCAGGTCAGCAAAAGTAGGATTAAGCCCTTGGTGTCGCGCCTGCAACGCCGAGAATCAAAACGAAAAGCGTTATTGGCAGCGACATTGGCAAAAACGCTGGCAATAGTCATCGGATCTGTTATCGCTGCAAATAGTGATAGCATAAACGAAATTAAATTTTAACGAGAGGGAGTTTATAATGAGTACTGAACTAGCAGTGTTGGAAGTAGCTGAAAAGAATTACCCTAAAATTTATTGTGTCGGGGGCTTAGACGCATTCTATCAAAAGGCAAAAGCCGAAGTTGAAGGAGAAGTTCCAGACCTATCAACAGGCGTTGGACGTGATAGAGTGGCATCACTGGCCGCTGGAATTTCAAGATCTAAAACCGCTGTGGTAAAGCCCGGTCGAGCTTATAACAAGTTTTTAAAAGCCCAACCAAAACTAATCGACATTGAGTTACGCGAATTTATCGAAAAAATGGATCAACTTCGTGATAAAACTCGTGAGCCGCTTACAGCTTGGGAAGCAGAAAAAGCAGCAGCCGAAGCTAAAGAGTTGGCCGAAAAGCTAGCCAAAGAAGAAGCCGAAGCGCTGGCCAAAGAAATTGAATTGCTCGAACGAGAGGCGATTATTGAATATTCCGAAAGGGAATACGCCGAAAAACTAGCAGAGCAAGAGCGAATCGATCTCGCTGAGGAAATTAAGCGACAGGCCGCTTATGACGCACGAATTCAAGCCGAACAAGAAGCAGCCGAAAAAATAGCACAAGCCAACCGGGACAGGATCGAAGCCGAACAGCGCGAAGCTAAAGCCAAGCAAGATATTATTGACGCACAAGCTAAGGCTGATCAGGCAGAGCGCGATAGAGTTGCAGCGGAAGCTAAAGCAAAGCAAGATGCTATTGATGCGAAAGAACGCCTAATTTTAGCAGGACAGCAATCTATACGTAATGCCGAGGTTGCCGCTGAAAACGCACGACAGGCCGAATTAAAACGCCAGCAAGATGAAGCCGCCCGGGTTGCTACAGCAAAGGCAGCGAGAGAAGCAGACAAACGTCACGCTAATGGTGTAAAAACCAAGGCAATGAATGATTTTATTGATGCCGGTCTTAATCGTGATGATGCTCGTTTAGCCGTTAAAGCATTGGCTGCTGGCAAAATTCGCGGCCAAGAGCTTAAATATTAACTTTTAACGCGCCTATGGGCGCACAAATGGAGAATTGAAAGAGATGGAAAGTATTACAGTAAGTGAATTAATAGAGCTTTTGTCTGCTTTTGAAGGCGGAACTACCGTGACCGCCATGTTCCGCTGTAACGAAGAGGTTATTATAGGCGTTCATGGTGACAATGAAGATGGTGTTTACTTGGATGTGGGGCAGTAATGAAAAACAAACGAATAGAAAAGCTAAGGGCCAAAAACAAAGAACTCAATCGTAAACGTAAAGAGTATTCAGTTACGGACGAAGAGCATATTATTTTAACTGCCAAACTTATTGAGATACGCAAACCTAACTAGCACAGAAAACAGTTACTTTTTCAATTTAATTTGGTTTATTTTACTTTACCACTTGCGTTACCGGAAACAATAGGCGATAATCTATACATCAACAACGAAATGAGATAAGCCAAATGATTTTATTTATAAGTGCAACCAAGCCAGTAATAAAAGCTCTTGTTAAATATGACCTAGACGGAAGCTGTGATGATGTAATGAGCGTTAAGTCTGGGGTAGTTAAGGTGCAAGGGGTGTTAGCTAAAAAAATAAATGAATATTTTAGTGGAAACGCTTATGAAATAAATACAGTTAGGGAAGTTAATAGAATTTTAAATTAAAGCACCGCGCCTATGGGCGCAAGGAGAAAGATGTGAAAAAAGTTGAAATTGAAATAACAGGTACGAGTTTTTGCGAAAACGCAAAATGTAAGGTTGGCGATAGATTCATTGGCGTTATTAGCGATACTAAAGATTGGCTTGTTGGATGCCCTTACGTAACCCCTACCGATGAAGACGCTAAAAAGATAGGAATGATGCCAGGGACAAGCATTGGTGTTGGTTACCACTGTAAAGTAGTAAGAGATATAAACTAACGCGCCTATAGGCGCACAACTGGGGATTTTTAAAAATGGGTGACATAAGTAAGAATTTTTCAAGGTCAGAAATGGCCTGTCGATGTGGCTGCGAATTTGACACGGTTGATGTCGAGCTAATAACGGTCCTTGAAGATTTGCGGGAGCATTTCGACCGGCCTGTGCGCATCAACTCAGGCAGTCGATGCAAAAAGTACAACGATAGCATTAACGGTGCTAAAAAGAGCCAGCATTTGGTTTGTAGGGCCGCTGATGTGACAGTGGATGATATATCCCCGATTGCGGTTTGGGAATATCTGAACTTTAATTATATGTGTCGGTATGGCGTAGGGCGCTATCAGAGCTTTACGCATATCGACACCCGCAACAATAGCGCGAGGTGGTAAAATGGGATGGTTTGACTTTTCAGGTAACAACCCTATTGACGCGATAGGTAAAGCCGGTGATAGCTTATTTACTTCGGATGAAGAGCGTTTGGTTTTAAGTAATCAACTCGAAGAAATAAAGCAAAAACCGCAATTAATGCAAGCCCTGGCCAATGTCACCGCCGCGAGTCATCGCAATTGGTTTGTTGCCGGTGGTCGACCCGCATTGTTATGGGTCGCCGCTATGGGCCTGTTCTTTTATTTTCCGGTTCGTTATGCCTTTGGTACTTTGATTTGGGTTAGGCACTCTTGGAATGCTGATAAAATACTTGAGTTTCCGTTCACTGGTGATGGGCTAATGGAGCTTGTTAGTATGCTATTGGGGCTTGCTGCATACCGCACAATTGAGAAAATCAAAGGTGCGGCTAAATAACACCAAGGCGCAATCACTAAAAGGATAGAGAAATGTTTGAATTTAAAAATAATGGTAAATTTCTCGAGGTTTGGGGCTGGGATGGATTTAATGGTGATGACGATATATTAATTGGAACCATTAAAGAAGATACTGATGGCGATTATTATTGGTTTCATCCGGCCAAGGAAATAAATTTATCATGTAAAATGATGCGTGTTATATCAATCAAGTTAAGCGAGTTAAATACTAATGGCTAATAACAATGGGATACACCATGTTGTAAATGATGGCTTTAAGCCTGGTGATAAATCTCTCTGTGGTCGTATAATGTGGCAGATGAACATGCCTATAAAGTTAGACCATGCCAAGGCATGTATCGAGCAGGGTACATATTTACAGCCCTGCAAACAATGTATGAAAAAGGTGAATTATGAAAAGATTAGCTGAGTGGATAGATGGATTATGGAATAGAAAACAGTGTTGCCATGCAGCAAAGAGAGAGCCTATTGAAGATGGTCATTTCACCGCCTTTTGCGTTAGATATAAAGGTCATTTCGGAAAACACAAAAATGGTTGCGGTGATTCGTATACATAATCAAAGCGCGCGATCACATGACCGCGCCCGTTAGTTTAAATAGCTTCCGCTGCTATTAAATAAGAGCCAAAATTATTAAAATCAGCAACCCCCGTTAATCTAGCCCTGGCCCGTAGCGCATCAAACGGATCTGCGTGGGTACTAGATGTTATTGTGATTGTTAAAATTGCTTCAGTAGTAGTGGCCCCCGCTTTAGTTGCCAGCGTTATACCGTCTATGAGTAATGCCCCGCCATTAGATAAGAATACCGGCGTACCTGTCGTGATAGTCATCAAGCCGGTGTTTTCTTTTGTGATCATTATGTCTACTGTTGCCTTGGTAGCATCTTCAACGCTTCCTTTCTCGCCGGTGAGCGCGATCTCTAATGTGCCAGCTAAAGAACCTGAAGCGTCAGCCGTAACAAACGCGCCTGAAGAGAATTTAAATAGATCAATGGCCGTGGCTTCGGATACCGCAGACACCCTATTTGATATAACATCAACTCTTACCTTATCCTCTAATAGGTTTTTAACTGGGCGCTTGTCTTCCTGGGGCTGAACAAGCATAGACCTAACATTAGTATGTTCATCACCCGCCGCGCCATTATCAGTTATAACTAAAAACCTTACATATTTAACGGCTGTGTCTTTGATTGGATTGACCGCATAAGCCCCACCCAGTACAGGGTTGGTGTATTCGTAAAAACCGGCAACATTGAAAACTGTAGTCCCTTGGGAATCTTTAAACCCTGCACCTGGCTCGACAGTTATTGCAACACCATCTTCGTCATAAACTTCCATCCGTATAAAAAATGATGCGACTTGACCTGTATGCCTAAACCAAAGCTTATCAGTAACTTGTATTTTTCCTGTGTCACATATAGTTATAGCGTTATTAATTATTTGAACTTTGTCTGCATTAACTGGGCTAACTATAAAAGCGGTTCCATCGCCTAGATTTTCCCGGTCAATATTAAGTATTACGTCTTTTTCTGTATACGCATAATGCGCCGATACTATCCGGTTGTTATCACCAGCGTCCGTAATAGCCCATGCTGCTGCTGGTTGATCCCATATAGACGTATTTGCAAAGTTACCCCACGTTAACCAAAATATATTGTTAAACGTGCCAGCGCCAAAGTTAAGGCTCATTACTACCGGGTCGGGTGCTTTTTCTAGACGAACATCGTGGAAATGAGTATTCTGGCCGATTTGAATGTCAATGTCCATTGACTCCAAAGCCATACCGTAGAATATATTATTATTCATTGGGTAAGTGCCGTCCATTAGGAAGCTAACTCTAGCTCTGCCCCCATAGAATTTATTCTCATTAATCCACGCGCCACTAGGTCCATCTGGGTCTTGACACTCTAAATGGATATTGTCAACGTTTACCCATTCAAAACGGCAATATGAAACTGTAAACCTCTGTAAGCTAAAGAGATTTGACGCAAATAAATACAACGTGTTGGCTTGGTTGAACTTTAGATCACCTCGATTCATTCCATAAACCTGTATGGTGCCGCTGCACACATAAAGCTCGATGTTTGTAGATGGCACGCTAATTGTGCTGCCGCCGACAATAAGTTTCGTAGTGGTTAGAGTGAACAAAATCCTACAGTTAAATTTAATTTTACGAACACCCCACAAGTCCAAATCAGCAACAAACCAGAAATCACCATCAGGTGCGGTCATTGTAAAGTCGTTTGCTATGCAATAATCCTTACAAGCAATGAACTCGGTAGTAGCATCAATTACCCCTACACCGCCCCTTTTAGCCCCAAACGCCATGACGGAGATTTCATTATTAATAGGGAAAATCTGTTGAGCTTGCAGTGCTGGCGTGGTATTAGGTAAATCAATAAATGATCCGCCGTCCGCTGTCCCAGTTGCCTCTGCCACAACTTTAAACTGTAAATAACCCGAATTATGCCCCGTTGCGTAATCCTGCACAGTTAAAAAATCACCAAGCTCTAATGTGGTATCGCCAACCATTATGGCGACCGTTGGGGGGTTTAGGCGGTCTATTGCTTCGTCAAATATTACGCCCAACTTTCTACGAACAAAGCTAAGGTTAGTGTTTGCAATTCCGGTATATATTCCGTTTGGTGTGTCTTCTGTTATTAACGTTCTGACATCAAATATTAATACCTCACTGCCAGCGCCTAACGTTTCCTCTTTAACATGCACAACGTTAGTAAGAGCCAACGAAGAATCGTTAAGCATATCAGATATATTATCCCTGTCTTTTGAGTTAAAAGACTGAACAACAAAGAAGTTTGTTAATGTAACACCTAAATCAAAAGTGCCGGTAAAGTCAACGCGATACATAAGGCCAGAATTTGAATCAACAACTACCTGGCCATTAACCACATCATTATTGGCGTTAAAATCTTTGGCTCGATCCCATGTTCCAGCCGCCACAACATAAATACCGTTTTCCGCTTTGTTGTTTTGTGTTTTAACTAAAACGCGATCATTAGCAGCAAGCTGAACTCCTGAGATTAAAGGCAAGCCCTGAAGTGTTATATTCAGCGTAGTAGCAACGACTACCGGCGTTTTCATGCCTTCTACTAACGTGCTTCCTAATCGTGTGTTTTGAACCATAATAATTCCTATTTGTTTTTGTCTGGCCCTTCAACGACCGATTGATAAATTTTCTTAATCCGGTAATACCTGGCCTTTCTTCCACCAGTAGTCTTGATTAAACTCTTTTTTACGCCTTTTCATTATTCTGTTGAATTTTTTTTGTGCTTTCGGATCTGCCATTAGTTCTATTTGATCAAATATGGCATTTTTAAACAAATGAGCCTGCCAAATATCCGGCGTATACCTATCAACGAATTGAACGCTCTCGCTTAATACGTTTGTTTCTTCACCTTTAAATGCTTGCTGTATATTGCCAAGAGTCAAACTGGTTGCCTTATTAAATAATTCGCCTGTTGGTCCGGCTAAAGTTTGCTCAATACCACCGCCAAATCTGTTTTTATCACTGAATACAAAATCGCCCAGTATCCCCAGTCCGCCGCCTTGCATGAAGGCAGCGCCAATAAATTTTTCATCCACCGGGCGCGGTTCGCGACCAGCGGCAATGTCTTTCATCTGTAACGCAGCGCCGCCCAAAACGGTTGTACTTGCTGCTAGCAGCCCAACATAAGAAAGCTTTTGGCCTAACGTTGCTTGCATTGCTGCCCTATAAAAATGCGTTGTCATTATGGTTATGGGGAATGATTTTAACATCATAACAGATCGCCATGCTTGGCCAGCAACAGATGCCCGACCTAAGCCGCCAGTGGTGAACGCTCTAACTCTTGAATCTGGTGTCGGTACTGCAAAATCAGTTTCAGATAAAACCATTTGGTGAAATTTTTTACCGGCATCTTGGGTCATGTCAGCGAACTTAGCGCCTTTATGATCTAACGGAGTTTGCCCCCTAAAGGTGTTCCAATCCTGTTCGTTTATTCCGTATGATGCAAAAGCCTTTTTGACAGCGGGATCTAAATCGTCAAACTTAATAGAAAAGTTATCAGCAAGCATTGAGCTGTATTCCATGCCAAACGCTTTACGGCCTGCGTCAGTCCAAGGGGCCAGCAAAGAAGCTCTCATTACTCCCTCGGCTACCTTTTGAGTAGCGCCAGTGCCATAAACGTCAGCGTATCTATTTGCGCCAGTGGCGCGACCTTTCCATGCCTCAGCGATTAAACCCAATTTAACAGCGGCTATTCTATCTGCCTCATTAGATGGGTTCATTAAACTCATTTGTTTAGTTATAACTTTAAGAGCCGGTAAATTATTGTATCGCGCTGTTATTGCCTGGAATCCAATGTCACTAAATGCAGACAAAAAAGCTTTACCTAATGTTGACGCCACCAAAACATTTCTAACCGTTTGCATAAAATCTGCTAAAGTTGTTAACTCACCCTGGTTAACCCTGCCAGTGGCAACATCAAAAACCATTGTGGCAAATCGGCCCTGCCTTGGCTTTATGTTTCCCTCTTTTTTAATCTGGTTTAATAAAGCGTCAAATGTTGATGCAGGGCTGGTGCCGAATATTTCCATTGTGGCAATGTCATTTGCCTTCATGCTTACATGATCGGTAAGCGTTGTGAAAATATCACCTTTGCCATAAGCCTTCTGATACTCAAGCCATGAGTCGGCATCTTTAAAGAAAAGAAATCGCTTTTCACTACCTTTGCGCGATAGTTTCGCGCCCATTCTAGGCACTGTAAAATCTTTTGTTTTGTTAAGTCCACCGCTAACAATGGTTTCAAAGGTAAAATCTAAGGCTTCATCAAAGGCATCGTCTGTTAAGGGGTTGCCAATATCATCAAGCATGTTATTCCTATCAAGCATTGGTGTTATTTTGGCTTTCCATAACGCCTTAGACTCCAATTCTGTTTTGCCTTTGGCTAAAATTTCTCTTGCATCGTGATTTTGCGGCATTAACCAGCGTTCATTTTTAGATATTGAGCCGCCTTTAGCATTAAAATCTAATCGGATGGTTTCGGTAACGTCAGCCCAATCTTTAGCAAATTGCATTATTTGCGGATCATCAACGGTTTCACCATAAATAGCTCGAACTAAATTCCTTAGCCCCTCTTCATCCTGGCTAAAACCTATGTTTCGAGTTCTGAAAACTGATAACGCATCAGCCATCATTGAGTCATATTTGCCTTCATAGAATTTACCAAGGTATTCTACGTTAAAATAACCTGCTTTACCTTTAGGATCCTTTGTTAAAAGCCCTATAAGACCATCGTAAGCACCATCGGGGTGAGACTTTATGTTACCCCATGCCTGAGACATGCGAACGGCCTGAATTGCCGCCTCTCGCTTTTGGCGCGATAAATCAGTCAACACAGAGTCTATTGCTAGCTCTGGATCGTCAGCCGCCTTTATTCTTTCGGCAATATCTTTTGTTATTTTGCCGTTTTTAAAAGCGATATCTATACATTCGTTATAACTAGCCAATTACGCACCTTAAAACATCGTCAATACCATTTATTTCATCATCAATGCTTTTCATAAAATCGTTAGCGTCAACAACTTGATCGTCTTGTATTATACGCGGATTGTCTAAAGATTTAAACGCCTCAATATCAGCGTCATAATCTTGAGTCAAGCCATTGCGCTCTATAACCTCCCGCTCTCTTTGGGTTACAGATCCGGTTGTCGCGGTTTTCCTTTCTGGTTGAATATAATTTTCTTTAACTTTTGACGGCTGGTTGACGGTTTCCATTTTATCGTTTAATTCTGATATTATTTTGCCGTCTGATTTTATCTTTTCAAACGTGTCGAATTTACTTCTTATATTATTGGCATCAAACACCACTGTCACATCGGATTGTTTCTTTGATTTTGTTGTTGATCTGTCAAAGCTGTTTTTTATTATAACACCATCTTTCCCCTGGTCCTTGGCTGCGCTTATTGCTGTTTCGTTTACTTTGCTGTAGTGCTTTCCTTTTGCGTCAAACTCTAAGTAGTCCCCTTTTAAATATGATGGCCTTACATTAGAGCCTGTTGTCGGCTCTGCAAATTCATTGGCCTGGTCGTATACTTTAGCCCTGTTAGCCTCGGCAATTTCAACCAGTTCTTGTGCTTCTATGTGCTCTTTAGAATTAACACCAAAATCAACTATCGCTTTATTTCTTTTTATCCTTGCTAGTTCAGCTTTTTTTAATGCCTTATTAAAATTTTCTGACTTAGTTAAAGAGACAGAAAAACCAGAGGCAACATCAGGATCGCTACTAAAGTAAACGTAATTACCAAAATCCTCTCCTCTCTCTCCAGCCTTGCTTACATCAAACTCTGAAAAATCCCTGTCGGTGCCATGATAGACAACGTTATCAACATTAAAGCCTTGCTCTTTTGCTCTGTCTACGCTTGCTTTTTCAGGTTTTGTTTTTGAATTAATGATATTCAAATCATCTTCAACCCTAGCTAAAGCGCCAAGAGACATAACCGCATCATCATCAAGCGGTAAGTCTACAGTCTTTTCTCTAACTGCCTTTATGTAGCCCGATATACCACCAACCGCGCTACCGATAACAGCCGCACCAGTGGCGGCGGTAGCTATATTTATTAAGGCGTCTTTAAATTCAAATGGCGAATCAATATCATGTTTGTGTTGGTAAACTAAAGGCTGAATCATTAACTCGGCGGCAACGGCTAATCCCGCCTCATTTTTGCCTATGGTTATTGCCCTGCCCAAAGTGCCAAGCCCTTTAACTGCAACGCCAGCAGTGGCAATTGGCATGGTTGCGATGTTAATAGGATCTAGCATATACCCGGTTGCCATGCCTAAAAACTGAGCCATACCATTTCCGCGATCAAAAACGTCTTGAGAGTATTCTCTTCGCCGCTTTAATAAGCTTTTTCGCTCATCAAATAACGCTTGATCATTCTTTATTTTAAAATCAGGAAAATCAGTTGATATACGCTCATAGTCAACATCACCAACGGGGCTAGTGTAATTGGAGATGTTAAACGCCCCAGAATCACCAAGCTCTTTAACTTGGCTTTTTCGCTGATTAAAGCCCTCCATGTTTAGCATGGAAGAAATAGACAACTCTTCATCAAACACCTGCCCAACACCAGCGGCGAAAGTTTCACTAAAACTAGCCTCTTCAACAAAGCTAGCTTGAGATAAGTTTTGTGACGCCTCCCTGCTATCTCTAGTTGATAAAAAAGGCACTAGAAACCCCTTAGTTTAGATATGGCTGCTTCGATTGTTTTTGACTTAATGAATTTTTTGGCTTCTTGCTGAGCCTGTACTTCAGATGTGAATTCTATTATCAAGGGTTCGCCATCCTTCTTAAACAAAGCTTGTGCTTCATTGGTCATAACTATGTATTTATTGGAGCCAATGCTTTTTATTTTGCCGTTTTGTATTTGGTTGGCAGCTTGATTGTCAGTAAAGCCAAGAACGCCGCCTAATGATTCAACCTGCAAGCCTGAGAATTCATCAATAAAATCCTCAAAAGTATCTTCATCAACACCCCGTGGCAATTCAATCTTGTTACCATTGACCTCGCCTATACCGCCTGTAACAGCAGACAAAGAAGCCTCCCATGCGTCACCATCAAACACATCTACATTACCAACAGTCGAAGCGTAATGGGCTTTTGCTGCTTCTAATATTGACGCCTTGTCTTGAATTCCATAAACATCACCAAGGAAATCATCAGAAACAGATAAGTATTCGCTAGCTTTAACCGCTGTTACTAACCCTTCTTTCAATAATTCTTGCCCGTTAAAAACATCTGTCATTAAAGCGTCATCGCCAGTTGCCCCGGCCATTGAGAAAGCTTGTTGATTCTTTGGTGAAATTTGACCCCATACTGAGGGAGCGCTGTTTAAAGTATTAGCAAGTTGAACCTTTTCGGCAACGGTCATTGAATCAATATTAGATGACAACGAATTTGCTTCGCTATCGCTTAATGGAGAAACTGACACGCCATAATGATCGCTCAATATTTCCGCTTGATCTGCTTTTAGAGTTAGAGATGAAGGATCTAAAGGGTTAAAGGCTATCTCATCAATTATCCCTTGCTGAACACCCAAAGAATAACCGTCTTTAATGGCCATTCTGTTTACTTCATTGTTAGCTTTTAACATTGCAGTAAAATCAGCAACGTCATCTAGCTTCCCGGTTTCGGCGCTGTTTAATTGCTCGTTTCTTTCATCAATAGATAACACAGAAAAAGCGGAAGTTTTATTTATTCGATCAAACTCCTCCTGTTGATCTGTTCCTGATACCAGCTCCTTAACCCTGGCTTTTTCTTGTGGGTCGACCTCATACCCAAGACTGACAGCGGTTTTATATTGATTTAAAAGTTCGCTAGCTTTGGCCTTTTTAAGGTTGGCATCCCTTTTCAGTTCGCTTTCGGCTTTTCTGATCATCTCTACCCTTGTGTCGCTAGGTATGTTGTCAGCAACTGGCTGGTTTAAAGCTTTAATCCTATCCTCTGGTGACATCATTTTTAATCGACCAATAGCGGAGTCCACCTTCCAGTGCCTCTTGATTTTACCGGCTTGTTCGTTAGAGTAATAACCCATCGATACAGCAGCGTCTAACCTGGCGTTAACTGTATTCCTTGCCGTGGCCACGTCTTCAGGTGAGCCGGTTAATGTCATTTCTCGCAAGTTATTAAGGCTGTCGTTTACAGAGTTTCGCTCGAAGTCTTTCTCCTTACCAAACGCGACACCCTTCATGCGCTCTTTGCCCTGCTCTATGCGCAATCTGTTTCTTTGTAAAAACTCCGCTCTGACTCGTGGGTTAGTGATGCCCATAGACACCTCAGCAAGTCCTTTGTCCACATTGGACGTGTAACGCTCCCCAATAGTTTTATAGTCCTCGTCTTGATCGTAAGCGTTATCCTGTTTGTTTTTAAGGATAAGGAAATCAGATTCTGCTTTGGATGATTCATAACGATCACGCTCGTCAACCATGCCCTTTAAAGCTTGAGCTAACTCGGTAGGGGCAAAGCTTCGCGTATCAATTGAAGTGACTTGCCGCTGTCCACTGGCGACCGCTCTTGGTATGTTTGATGCGCTAGGGATTTTAACCACCAAAAACCCCCTGATCAGCGCCTGTTAGAATAGTGCTTAATGCTTTGCGCTGGCCTTTCTTCTTAGCCATCTTGCCTTCAATTCTTACGCCTTTAGCGGCTAAGTCCAATCCTTTCGCTTGCTCTTCCGCTTCGAATAATGCAGTCAAAGCATTGTAATCGGTAGTCTGTTTTAACTCCGCTAACTGTTCAATAGAACCAGCGTCAAAAGCTCCACCACCCGCAGCCATTTGTGCGATAGCATCAGACTGAAGGACGCGACCTTTTCTTAAGCCCTCTTGTGTCTCTCTTGTGCCTGATGCGCGTCTAGCTTTGGCGTTGCGCTCTATTTGTTGCGCTTTGAACTTGGCGGTTTTATCGGCGGCACTACCACCAGCAAGAGCAGAGCCAGCGGAAAATATTGAAGAGAAAGCACCAAGCGGATCTTTTACGGCGTCCATATATATTTCCTATTATTCATTAGCTCAAACCCTATTCGTTCAAGTACTTTAGTTGAATTATACTCTGTTTCGCAAGCGATTGCATAAACGGGCATATCGTAGTTTTCAAGAATCCCCTTAAACATTTTAATGACCTTTACTATTGTTTTGGGGTATTCCCTTAATTCGTCTTTCATTCGACTAAAAGCCTGTAACGGTCTAGTATGAAGAACACCGGCAATGCCTATAACTTCACCATCTAATTCAATGGCATAGCCCCTAACGGTTTTGCCCATGCTGTTAAATTCACCAAAATCATTTTTAGTTAATGGCCGTATGTTAGGTGTCTTTGACATTGAACACCAACGCTAATATCGTTACTGGCCCGGTTGCTCTTATCGCCACTCTGCTATCAGTATCATGTGTGCTGTTAAATGCAAACGGCGTATTATCGTACTGGTTAAGATCGTCATCCTCTTCATATGCCGGTAGCGGATCTAACTGAGTAAATGATGGCCCATAGGTAAACACATTGGGGTGTAGGTCTTTAGCAATTAATCCAACCTCGGTTATTCTAGATCTGCTTGTTAATCTTGATGACTTACCGGTTGACCCGGCTGGCACGTATTGGCCAAGCTTGTTAGATAGGTAATCAGCAACGTATGGCAATCCAACCACCACATTTGTATAAGAAGCTGTTACCGTGATACTGCCACCAGATACCGTAAACGTGCCTCTATCAACCCCATCGGCCCAAACACCAACCGTACTACCTTCTAAGTGAGATAGTCCGGTTATCGTGGTTCCTGGCGAGGTGTACGACACGAAAGCATCAAAGTGTCTATCGACATAATCAGCTAGCCTGGCCATTTTTTCTAAATACCTAGTACCGCTACGGTTAACAACAAAGTAAATGATATCCTCTTTCAAGCCTGGCGTTATCACCACGTCTTCAACTAGACCGTCTTTAATGGTTAACCTGCTCCATGCCGCAACCTCTTCAGCCGGGTCGAACAGGTAAACCCTGACAGTTCCATCATCAAGCACAACTATTATTCTGGTTTCAGGCTGTCTTGAAACGGCTATTCTTTTAATGCCTGCATCACAAACATCTTGATGCAAAGTCATTAAGTCCCTGCCTTTGTGATTATCCGAACCTAAAGCATATTCAAGCTCCATTATCTTCACGCCGGACCGCTGAACATAATAAAGAAGATCATCTATTCTGATTGCGGCTATCGGCGCAGAGCCTTGCGATGATCCTGATTTAAGATTAATGTTGTTTTGAGTTAATATTTCACCGAAAGAAGACGATCTTACGCTTACTTCGTCAGTGGTTATCCCCATGATCAGCCTGGTTGACTCGCCTAACCATTGAACTGTATCAATTGGGCCAAAGCCAATAGTCCTGAATATTGATTTAGAATCACCTTCAATATCTCTGTCGAATGACAGGAAAGCGTCTGATACAGAACCCCACAAATTTGATTTACCAGCGTGCCACAATCTTCCCTCGTATAATTTTGTTGCTGTCGGATATCCAGCAACATCAGACCATTGGCCTTCAAACCAGTTTTTAGTAGCTAACGTTGAACCAAACGGCTTTAAAACAGCAGCTAATACCGATGTTGTAGATATAAAGGCGGTTACTCTGCAAATTCCCTCTATTGAACCACCAGGGAAATCTAATGTTAAGACAATTGAACCAGCAACGTAATCGCCTGTTTTAACGTGGAGCCTGTAGAAAAGTATAGAGTTATCTAATTCGTCATCAAAAGTCTTTGCTTGATCAACGGTGTAACTTTCGACATCTACCCAAGTGCTATCATCAGCCGAGCGTTGCAGGGTTACTGTTGATCCGGTTCCTGTTAGGCTGGTCACGGCTACCGTGAATTGCCTTGACTCTGCCACCCCAGTTACCCTTATGGAGTTGGTTCCTGTGTCCTCTACTGTAACTGTCGCCGCAACTAATTGGCCAGCAGAGCCAAGCTTAAATAAAGCGCCAACATGAGTTGTTTTAAAATAAGCGGATGATGCGGTAATTGTAGTGTCGCCACTTAGCGCGCTAGACGTGAGCGCTATGTCTGATATGTTAATCGATCCAAACGGGCCATCGTCGGTGAAGTAGTCAACAACGGACCATGATTTAATTCCGCGTCGTTCTACTTTAAATTGCTGCCCCGAATTAAATGAAACAAAAATAACATCAGCCGATTGCGTGTGTCTGATAGTGGGTAATTCAGCAGTCGATACTCGTGTTGCCAATATGACCTGGCCAGCAGGCTCAATATCAACCGAGCTTACCCTTACTGTGTATTCGACAGAGCTTGATAATGTGATTGTGAAATTAGACGAAGGGGAAAACACCAGCGAATGCTTACCG
>Ga0209976_10001062_pt1 | contig 16531 bp, 19 predicted proteins | sample SumtaG_FD_182806 | JGI IMG/M metagenome (GOLD analysis project Ga0209976, IMG submission 182806) | Deep subsurface microbial communities from Indian Ocean to uncover new lineages of life (NeLLi) - Sumatra_00157 metaG (SPAdes) (version 2) | ecosystem: Environmental > Aquatic > Marine > Oceanic >...
GTTCTTTCTTTTGAAGTCAAATTAGTTTGAGAATTTAGAAAAACAATAACCATATATTCGAATAAAAAATATATTTGAGCTTTAATGTTGGAACCATAGATTTCAAGATGAGACAGGTTTTTTATGTTGGTTTGTCCCGCAAATATTATAAATGAACTCAAATACATGGAAATTAGATCGAGTTCCAGAAGACTTTTATCTCCTTCTGATAGATAAGACTTAATCGGACCGTAACCATTAACGCTTTTTGAACCATACTCAAAAACGGTTATGGTATTTCCGTATTGATCTGAGACGATAATGCCAATAATGGGCGGTACAGTGTTAAAATTATGGGTGCGATATGCCGTTTCAGTTAATTTTTTTTCAACGAAACTATCGTCTTTTTGAGTTCCAAGCACAAATCAAAATAAACGATAACGCTATAAAGATAAGAGGGAGTGCTGATTTTTAGGAAAAAAGCAAGAGGTTCCGACATTTTTGATCGTGAAACAAGTCTTTCACGCACAAACATATCACTTAGAGGATATATTTTACTTAACTTATGAAAAAATTATTAAAAATATTTAAAAAAGTGGGAGCGACCGGATTTGAACCGGTGACCAACAACTCTGGAGGCTGCCGCGTTCGGTACTATGCACCGAAAGGACAAAGTTATACCGGGCTTCGCCACGCCCCCATGCTATAAATAATAAATTCGTGGCGTAAGGTAATTTATATTAAATAACTACAAATTTTTAATTTTAGTAATTACTCATAATATTTCAGTTTTATGAAATGTTAAAACAATTTTGAATTGAAAAAAACATGACCCTTAAGAAATTAGGCAATTTAAATGTTAGATATATAACGATTATTCAACTGGCAGTTGCTTTAATTATATCTTTATTATTTCAATTCGTTATCCCCTTATCTTGGCAACCATTGGATGCGTATGAAAGTGGTTATGACGTAAAACATGGGGATCCTGGGACTAATTTAGTGTTCTTTACGATAAGTCTATGGTATTTTTCGTTATCTATCGTATGGTTTTTGCGTCGTGATAATAAATACATAAATCACTTTATCCTTTATTCGATTTTTCCTTTAAGCTTAATAATTGTATTGGAATTTAGCGTATTGGGACTTTATTACGATTATATCCATATCCTTCCATTAATAATTGCGTTTTATATAACGTGGAAAAAACGGGATACTTTAATACCACATTATATAATCTATTATACTATTTTTTTAGCTGTTTGGCTCTTTACGGTATATTTTTTAAGACTGGCATATTATGGGGCTCCACTGTTGACATTTATATTAAACTGGGGTATCAATACATTGCTTAACATAGGATATACTTTCTTCGTTATATATTTAAATAAAAGAACAGAAAGAAAGAATTAGACAATTTTAGAACCACAGAATTCGCAAAATCTAAGATTTTTAGCATCTTTCATAGAAGCTCCACAAGTAGGGCAAAAATTTGGCTTTTTTGGAATGGGAGCACCCTTTTGAAAGACTTCATATTCAGCGATTATTTTATCTTCTTTTATTGCCGGGAATTCATAACCGCAAATATCGCAATATTTATTGTTTCTGTGCATATAAATATTGCAATTTGGACATTTACTTATTAATTTCAAGCCACAATTGCGACAATACTCTGTGTAAACGCTAGTTGGAAGGTTGCAACGCGGACAATACTTTTTTGATTCTCCCGAATAACGATAGACAACAATGCCTATTATAACGAATATTATTACGGGAATTACGACAAGTAGCAAAACGCTGATCCCAATGAAAAAGATTGCGATCATTAAAAAACCAACTACTAAAAAAGTAACTAAACCACTCAATACGGAGATCCTTTTACGTTTGAATTGTTGAAAGCTCATTTGATATTACTCTAATTGTACTTTGAAATATTTTCTAATGTTTTAAAGAATTCATTGTTTTAATATTGATTCTTTTTCATCTTGTTTTGTTTTGCAATATGGACAAATCTTAGTATTGCTATCAATTTTTTCTCCACATGCAAAACACAGATTTTTGCTTTCCCCGTATTGGATTTTATTATCTTCAACTCTTGCGGTTTTTCTTGCTTTATCTGTAATATTAATTTTTGACATAATAAGCTCAAATTGATGCAATACTTATTTTATGATCTTCAATTAATATAATTTAGACTAAATCTATAAAAAAAATGGAGTCCAATTTTTATTTTTTCAGTACTAATAAATTCGCGATAATAACAAAATTTAAGTGCTTGAAACGACTTTAAAATAATACGGAACGCCTTTAATAAAACTAATTAAGTAAAAAAAATAACTATAAGGAGATTTATGAAAAATGCCAGGAAGTCACGGTAGTTTAACAAAAGCTGGAAAGGTTAAACAACAAACACCAAAAATTCGAAGAACGGGAGTAAACTCAAGGAAGAAAAAGCCTCCAAGAATGAGATATCGCGATCTTTATATACAGAGAGTTGAGAAAGGGGAATACGCTGGACAGCGTGAATCTATAGGTGCTAAACGAGCATCCTACAAACGTTAAATCTAATTTTTTTAATAATTTTAACCTAACACTCCAATCTTCTTTAATTGGTTAATTAAAATTTGGCTTTGTTTATAATAGTGGGTTGAGTTATTACTATCATTAGCTAGTATATCGTAGTAATCACACATTAGCAAATTCCATCGAATTGCTCTACGGATTCCTGATATTTCTTTTAAATTAAGATAAAGTCGCTTTTCGATTTTTTTCATTAAGTATAGCGATTTTTTTGAATCTACCCTGTGATGAATATAGAACTCAGCTAATTCTAAAACTAAATCAAATAAAATGGGAGCGTTTTTCTTCTCATCATAATCTAAACCGACTGCCTCTATGCCAGATCGTAACGATTTTTGAGCTTGTGATAAATTATCTTTCGATTTATAGTATTTGGCTCGCTTGAGATGATAATTTAACTTTACTTTAATCGAACTGTTTCCTAATTGAAAAGTTTTCTTGAAATAATTTTTAGACTGAGCTAATTTATTCTGTTTCAAATTAATTAATCCCAAGTATAAGTAAGCCATACCAAGGAATTCATCTTTATCAGTAATTATTTCTTCTTTTTCCAAGAAATTGACTATAATATTAAAGTGAGCCAAGGCTTCATCAAATTCTTCCGTTTTATAAAACCACTTACCTAAATAATATTGTATTTTTATAATAAATTCTATTGGTACATCTCCAGATTTAGCAACTTCCATCGCACTTTGTAAATAATTGAGCTTAACCTCATCTTGGTTTAGTAATGAGGCTATTTTTCTTAATTTTAATAATATTGAAACTACTATTTTCTTTTGACGGTTTTTATTGAAAATTTTTAAAGAGTTATTTAACAATTGAGTAGCCTCATCAAACCTATAATTCTTTATTAACTTTTCTGCTTCTGTATAGGAGTTTATTGATTCGATCATTTCAAAATTAGTAGGTGGTGAATTAAATAGGTCATTGTGAATTAGATATAATTCTCCTTTTGATAATGTGCTTTCGTAATGTAATGCTGAAAATGGAAAGTTATTTCTTTCTAACTCAAATCCTTTTGACTCTAATTCTCTTTCAGGGTTAAATTTTACATAGTCATTTTGATTAATTTCTGCTAAAGTTATTATTTCTAATATAGAATTCAACATCATTCTGGAAAACTTAATCCAATTTTCAACATAGGTTTCTAGCTTAAACTCAGTATCATTAAACAAAGAACTTATAATATATGGAGAATAGCAATCGAAAGAAGATCTGATAAAAAATTTATGATATTCCAAATCCTTAAAAAACGTGAAAAAGCCCTTTTCTAATATGAAAAACTCATCAAAGTTTTCTTCATTTGAAAAAAATATCGTCTCAGAAGCTCGAAGTTTAGGAACTCCATCTCTCAATTCCCACGGAAGTTTAAATGTAGGTTTCAATCTAGTGTTTTTCAAAGCGTTTACTATTTTATTTATATGCGCTCCGTCAAATTGTTGGAACTTATCGCGTTTATTCATTAAAGATATGCGTATACGATTTAACCATGTACTATCGATCTCGTCGGTTATTGGTTCAGGCATTAACAGATTTAATATATTAAGTAAGTCGTTCTCCTTACCTTTGATGGGAAAATTATGCTCTAAAGTAACTTGAAGGGCTAAATCTCGGAGCATTTTCATTAAAAAAAGAATAACCTTATATGTATTTTGATTCAAATCCCACAATTTAAAAGCCAAGCAAATGCGAAAACTTATTACTTCAAGCGGAAAATTTAACCTTAAAGGCAGCGAAACCGGAAATTTAATTGTAAATAGTATTAATTTATCCTTTTTAACGCTATACCTGAAGTAATTTTCAATAGTTCCATCTATTTTCCAACCATTTCGTTCAATTACTTCTCTTAAATTGTTTAACTCACTAGGTGAAAAAGGTCTTATTGACATAAATTACAATAAAAAAGTATTTTCTTATAATAAACTAAGAAAAAACTCTATTATTAATTTTTATTATATCCCCATATTAACATTATAAATATATAAGTAAATTTACTTGATATTCTTGAGAATTAATTAAAATTTCAGTAGGTTTTATAATGGATATAACAAAATTTAACAAAAATCTTGCGGAAAAAGTTGCTAAAGCGAATGCTTACGAAAAAAACAATAGAATTCAAGACGCTATAGATTCTTGGGTAGAAATTTCTGAAATGGCACTCAATGCTTCAAAAACACCTAATTTAGATTTCTCTTACAGATCAATGATAATTAAAAAGGCTCAGCAAATTATTGAACACATTAAAGAGTTAAAAGCAAAAATCCAAAAAAGTATTGAACCAAGTTCATTACTTATTGATGATGCATTTGACGAGGAACCTTTTCAAGAGGACAACTCTTTTAAAGAAAATATTTATCAAGAAACGGAACAAAAATCTCCTAAGGCTACAAGTATTTCTAAGGAAATAAACTATAAGGAGACCTTTAAGAAGGATAAAGAAAGTAAAATTGTAGAAAATAGTGAATTTAAAAATATACCTAAAGGATTTAAAGAAATCGAAGCTTCTAAAGATTTTGAAATTGTTACCCCACACGACAAGGATTACGTAGAGAAAATTATGAAACAAGACATTGATATGAGTATTTTTAAACACGACAATCAAAATTCTCAGCCTCAACAACACATTGAGCTAGAACAACCAAAAGATGACAAAGAAATCGTATGTTTTGCGTGTGGTACTATCTCACCATCCAACACCAAAATTTGTCCTAGTTGTGGAACTGAATTAAAATAAGAGAAATTTTTACTAACTAAAAATTGTAAAAGTTTCCAGCATCTCTCAAAGAAAAAACTCCAAACCTTTCGGACCTTTTTCTTTTTAACGTAATCCAACCCAACCTTGTATCTTTAAGAGCTAATTGAGTTTTATATAACGCCATGATGTTATAAACTTTATCCCGATATTCTGCCATCCGAATTTTTACTTGTTTTTCCATTGGAGCCTTCATTAGGTTATATATCGCGTAGACGTAAAATTCCATATCCTTTAAGTTGAGCTCCATTGCGGCGGTCTTAGCTATATTGTGAGTTGCTTGATGATCTGAATGGTTATTATTATCGCTCGGTAAAACAATTCTGTCCGCATCTTTTATAATTTCCTTAGAAAGTTCTATGCCTTTAGCTACTTGATTAATTGCGTTCTGATCGTGAATCTTATAAAGGTGAACATTACTATTGGGAAAATCAAAAGCTTTGGCAACTTTTTTTGCCTCCATTAAGCCTATCTTACCAATTTCATCTTCGCTCAGATTAATATAATCTTTCGCTTCTTCTTCTAGCAGTTGATCGTGTTCTTTGCCCCATGTAATTAAAACGCGATTGTCTGTAACATATACTATATGGACATCATGGCCCTCTTCCATCCATTTTAAAATACTTCCACCGCATCCATAAATCTCATCATCGGGGTGGGGCGCAAATACAACAATTTTCATCCTTATTATCCTTGAAATTATTTTAATAGTTCTTTATATTTTATATTTTAAACGATATTTAATTTTAATTATTAACCACCCTTATTTGTACATATTGTTGTTTAAAAGAGTTTAGAGATAAATCGCAATATATAATTATCGAGATAACATAAATTTCAGTTAATATATAAAAGATATTTCGCTTTATGATTATCTTTATTTTTTCTTTTTATCTCAAAAAATATTTACATAAATTTTATTAATTAGTTTGACGAAATCTATATTGTAAGTAAAAATTTGAACGATAATGAGTTATTTATAATAGAGGTTTAATTCCAGAAATGAATGACCTAGTGTTGTTAAGTTTAATAATTTTTATTTTTGTAAGAGTTATAGGATTAGGAATTTCAATTGATTTTCTAAAAGCTACAAAAGCAGAAAAATTTAAATTTCTCACTATAGGATGGTTTTTTTGGATATTAGCCGCGTTAGCCCCCATCTTTTCAAATCTAGTTGAAAATCTTTACCTGAAAGAATTTTTACTTGTTCTTAACGCATTTCTTGCTGCTTTAGGAACATTTTTTTATTTATGGGGGTTTTTAAAATATTTTATGACGGTTTCATTTAAAAAAATGGTATCTATAATTATAATTTTCATAATTACTACTGTTCTTTTTTTCTTAATCACGGATTATACAGTAACAATTACCTTCTGTGCTGTGGTTATTAACTTAATATTAATTAGTCTTTTTGTAATTCCACCAATAAAGAAGAAAAGTTTTAAGAAATATATGGGAAGAAGTATGATTTGGTTTTATGCTTCAGTTCTAATAATGTCCTTATTATTTCCGGTTTCAATAATAATTAATTTACAAGGATATGGGTATGGGTTATATAACGCAGATGATCCCGTACTAATAATGTTCAACTATGTTCCTGTTATAGTTTCAAGTATTGGTTTAATTATTTTACTTGTTCATTTAGAATATACTACATCATCTCGCAAACAATTAGAGTTGAAAGATAATTACTCTCACGAGTTAGGAAACATATTGCAAGTTATCTCCAGCGCTTTTGAACTAATCGAAATGAAAGGTAGATCTGAATCAGAAGCATCTGAACTAGGTGAATTATTAAAAGATAAATTGAATGAGGCTGCTAAACAGATTAGAGAAATACGTGAACTATAAAATCGTTAAATCTTTCTTTTTTAGAAAAACCTAAAATTTTAAGTTATGAATATCTTTTTTTTCTATTCCTATTTGCTCGTGATTCTTCATATCGCTCAATAGCTTTTTCCCGCCAAACCGTATTCCACTTTTTGAATCCAGATTTAACGTATTTTTCTCGTTTAAAGAAATCGTATGAAACCCAATTAAAAAGAACAAAATAACGCTTCGCACCGCTTTTACGAGTCAATTTTTTTGATCGAACCCCTAGATCGTTTCTTAAATGTTCGACAAGCTTATCTTCTACAGCATCTTGTAATTTTCCTTCAATTATGGCAGCTTCATACTTTATTCCGACATCATTAAAGTATCCCCTTACCTGATCGAAGATGTTACCACGACATAATAGCACTTTTTCAGTTTTCTTATCAAATTTTAATTCTTTCAATCCTTCCTTGACCAAATCAACGGTCATCTTATAAGGTTCTTTATTTTTCCAGTTATCACCCTTGAATAGCTCCACGGACAGTGATTTGAATAACATTTCGCCCGTTTCTTGCCTAAAGAAACCAATAAAAGCGTCTCCTACTAAGTCCCCAGTTCCACTATCGTCTATTTCTATCGTCAATGGCTTTTTTGTGTTAAAAATCTTGTGTTCAAAACTTTTTATAAAAATTGCTGATTATATTATGATATTAAGAATAATTTAAAATACCTTTGAACGATAAAGGATTGTCTAAATATATAAAATCAAATCAATCTTGCTAATAATCGAAAAAAAATGGAAGTAGAAATTTTAGTAATTGGAAACGAAATCCTTATTGGAAAGACCCAAGATACTAATTCAAATTGGATGGCTAAAAGAATAACAAAATACGGGCATAGGTTAAAAAGAATAACTGCTATAGAAGATAGTATTGATGTTATTTCAAATACTCTACAAACTATTTTAAAACGCAAACCAGATATGATAATTACTTCGGGAGGGATTGGACCTACATTTGACGATATGACTTTAGCGGGGATAGCAAAGGGTTTAAATCGAGAATTAGAGCTAAATGAACACGCTTATAATTCTATTAAGAAGGCGTATGAACACGCTTACGAAAGAGGAATTTTGAAACTTGAAGGCATGACCAAAGAAAGAGAAAAAATGGCACATCTTCCTCAAGGATCGACACCACTACCAAATATAAGAGGAACCGCGCCTGGAGTGAAAATTAAAGAAGGTGAAACGGCAATTTTCGTACTACCCGGTGTCCCTGCTGAAATGAAAGCGATTTTTCTTAATGTTGTCAAACCAATATTAAAAGAAAAAAGGGGAAAATTCGTAGAAAAGGGTTTCATTTTTATGGGTATTGGTGAATCTCAGATAGCTCCTTATGTTACTAAACTTGAAGAGAAGTATCATCAGTTATGGATTAAGACACATCCAAGGATCGGACTTTCAGTTGAAGTCGAAGTATCAATAACCTGTTTTAATGTTGAAAATGGAGAAGAATTAGCGGAAAAGGCGTTAGATGAAATGAGAGAAGTCATCTTAAGTTTAAATGGGCGCATCCGAGAAAAATCCTCTGGAACTTAGATCTTTTTCTAATCAAGCACCAAACGATTTTGCGAGTATTAGTTATGATTCTAATATTGAAAAATTTTTAAATAATCTTTCCTATAAAAACAATAGTTTTCTTAAACGAGTTGAAAATGAATGGAATCAAAAAATTATAATTACATAAATTTAGAGTTTAAGCGAGGCATTTGTGTTCTTAATTTCAATCGCCACGATAAAAAAAATGCTCTTAGTATGGATATGCGTTCAGAAATCATAGATGCGTTAAACAATCTTAAGGAGAATAAAAGAGTAAGATCCGTAATATTTTATGGAGGGAAAGATTTTTTTTCCGCTGGTTTTGATAGAGACGAGGTTCAAAAAGTTGTACAAGGAGAAGGTGATTACGAAGCTTTTGTAGAGTCTAATCATCTTTTTCATCAAACTTTATTTGAATTTCCTAAAGTATTGATAGCTGCTATTAACGGATACGCTCTTGCAGGTGCGTTTGATCTCGCAGTAATATGTCACCTCAGAATTGCATCGAAAGGTGCTTTATTTGGCCATCCTGAAATAAGATTTGGTGCGTGCCCATTATTCTTCCCATATATGAGCCTTGTAGGCCGTGGTAAAGCGATAGAAATCTGTTTAAATACTGGATCTAAAGAAACATTTCTTAAAGCAGAGGAAGCTTTGGAGTTAAACCTAATAAATAAAGTTGTTAATGCCGAACAAGTTCTTGATGAATCGATTAAAATTGCGAGAGAAATTAATAAATCTCCTGAATTTGCAGTTTCACAACTACTTCAAGTTAATAAACTTAATTTTGATAGGGTTAAAGCTTTCGATAGCGAGATTGAAATAATACTAAAGAGTATGAAGTCTCTATTAGGAAAATGAGTTGAAGTTAGATTTTCACAAGAATTTATTCACATTATGAGATAATTAGATTACCGAATACATCATAAGCTACTATTTTTGCTTTAGCAGCAGGAGATTTTAAGTATTCCTCTCTAATTATTGACCAAATCATTGAATCTATTAGTTCTCCCTCAATGCTTTCACTTCTGTTTCGTAAAGTGGCTTCATATACGTATCCTAATTTTTTTGGAATTGTTGCACTTATAATATTTTTTGGATCACAGTGAATTTCGACTCGATTTACATGTTCTATCTCAAATGCTACTTTAGTGAGAGCAGCAGAGATTTCTGTAGCATATCCTTTATTAACATGGTTCACATGGATCCAATACCCGATCTCAAACGCGTTTGATCCTACTCTGGGATGGAGGCCGGTTCCTCCCACTAATTCAGTCTCGTTAGGATCGAAGACGCCATATATATAATTTTTACTTAAATCAAAATCGGCACGGAACAATCTAAGGCGTTCTATTTTAACCTTCAGTTCTTCAGGTTCGTCCTTTACCCACGGCATCCACGGTCGAAGATGTTCAACACTTTCTTGAACTGCTTTTTGTAAATAAAGCGCATCTTTGGGATTGTAACACCTAATAACCAACCGTTCAGATTCGATGCGATATGCAGGTCCTAAATAAGTATGAGACATATTAAAAGGAAATTTTGATCCTTGATAAATTATTCAAAAGATATACTTTAAAAAAATTAATTGAATTTACTTAACACTTATTCTAAGTAAAATGAGATAAGACGATGATTCGGTAAAACATTGACGCCGTTGTGCAACGGGATTCTCAATAAGCACCCACATGTGTGTTTCAGCTTATTTCATTGACATCATTATACTTTACTTATTTCAATCTGTTCAACTTTTTTCGATATCCTAACAAGTTCATCTTCTTTGTTATCAATAGTACCAACAATCCAATTAGAAATGTCATTACTGGAAAGTGCATTAGAAAAATCCTCTACTTTGCTCGGATCGATAGCTAATAGCATACCGCCAGCCGTTTCAGAGCACAAACAATCGTTAAAAGCGTATCCTAATTCTTCAGAGAGGTTTTTCGATAGATTAATTGAAGGAATAGCCTTAATAACGGCAGATAATCCAGAACTTTGTAGCATTTCTCTTAGATGCCCGGCAAGGCCAAATCCTGTAACGTCAGTCATAGCGTGAATGAACGAGAAATCGTTATAGGTATAAATCGTTTTTACTACACCTTGATTAGATGTAGTCATAAGATTTATTGCTAACTCAATCGAATCGTTGAGCTCATTTGATGAATATCCTTCCAGCATATCTGGATAATCTTTCTGTAACCTATAAGCAGCCATAATTGCTTGTAATCCAATAGGTTTTGTTAAGATTAATTTATCACCTTTTTTCACACCTTGTTTCCGGATTAAATTGTTTTTATTTACAAAACCAGATGCTTCTCCACCAATAAGAGGCCACTCGCTATATATCGTATGACCTCCAACCACTTTGGAGTTTATTTTTTGTTCCATAAACCTTTTAATTCCTCTAAGAATTCCTTCTGCGATATTCATTGGAGTATTTTTGTTGATAGCTAAAAACACGAGCATTCCTGAAACTTCTGGAACATTCATTGCAAATATATCATTTGTTACGTTACAAGCAGAGATTTCGCCCATAATTTCGGGTTCATCTACAATCGGAGTAAAAATATCAATACTTTTCACTTGAACAATCTCCGAATTTGGAACGGGCACAATGGCAGCGTCTTCGATATCTCCCTTTAATCCCGTTTTCTCTAGTAATTTCTCTAACTGATTTGAACCAAGTTTACAAGATCAACCGTAGATTTTTACTTGTTTTGTTAATCGATATTCTGGTATTTTTTCCATTTTCACCTCACATTAAATCCTATATTAATATCTATTAAAATCTTGGAAAAATATAATATTTAGTATAAATCAAAAATAATAATTACATTTTCTATTTTAAAAGTAATTTAATTAATAATTGAGATTTATTAATGTTTTCGATATTATTTATCTACTTTTTCGATAAGTAAATTTCTTCAATGTTAAAACAAGTAATACACCCATGTTATAATATCTTTAATAAAACAGTTGGTTTTCTAGGTAACTAAAAACTACTTAAGTAATTTTATTGTATGCTTATTTTCCGGTTAAGACAAAAAAAGATTGAAGAGAATTTCAATCAAAATGTAAATTCTTTAGGGTTTTCAAGGCGTTTTTTTAGATTGTACTTAAAAGAATGGAAGCGAAAAAATCTAAGTGAAATTCAAGATTTAGAAAATTAATTATAAATTAAAAATAAAAACAGTAAAGCTTTTCGATGCCGTCTTGCAATGGAACTCTCAATAAGCTCTCACATTTAGTGTTTTAGCTTATTTCATTGACATCGTTAAATTTTAGTTATTTCGACATGCTCAACATTTTTCGAAATTTGAACAAGTCGAGGTTTATTAATGTTATCGATTGTTCCTACAATCCAATTGGACACATGAAATTCATTAGCAAGTCTCCTGGAAAATTCTTCAGCATATTCGTGATCAACAGAAAGGATCATGCCCCCGGCGGTCTCAGGCATTTCGCATTCATCGAATTTGTATCCAAAATCGTACGATAGTTCTTTTGTTAGTTTAAATATCGGGACCTTCTTAATAGTAGCTGAAAGGTCAGAATCTTGGAGTATCTCTCTTAGATGTCCAGCCAACCCAAAACCGGAAACATCTGTCATTGAATGTACGAAAGATATGTCTTGATAAGAATGGATAGTCTTAACAACGTTTTGTAGCGGCATAGTCATAAATTCTATAGCCAAATCGATTGATTTATCGATCTTGGCTTTGGAGTATGTTTCTAAGAGGTCTGGTCTGTTTTTTTGTAAGCGATATGCAGCCATGATTGCTTGGTTTCCGACGGGTTTAGTCAGTATTAATCTATCGCCTTCTTCTACGTAGTTCTTTTTAATCAGTTTGTTTTTATTGACGAATCCTGAAGCTTCACCGCCAATTAAAGGCCATTCTGAATAGATTGTATGCCCTCCAAGTACTTTCGAGTGTATTTTGTTTTCCATGAAATTTCTAATTCCTTTCAAAATTCCTTCTGCGATGTGCATAGGCATATTTTTTTTCAAACCTAGAAATATAAGCATTCCTGAGACATCTAGAACATTTAGCGCGAAAACATCGTTAGTGACGTTTGCAGCAGCGATTTCACCCATTATATCTGGTTCATCGATAATTGGTGTAAAGATGTCAATGTTTTTTACCAGTACTAAATCGGTGTTTGGTACGGGAATTACAGCAGAATCCTCGATATCTCCTTTCAAGCCAGCGCCAGCCAACAATTCGTCTAATTTTTTAGAATCAAGTTTACAGTTTCATCCGAATAATTTTGTTTGCAGTGTCAATCTATAACTCTCTTCTTCTTGTAGCATTCACCTCACGATTTTTTAAATATTTTATGAACCTTATTGATTGTGAATTTAAAAGATTAACTGGTTTTATTAATATTTTTGTAATAAATTATTTACTATTTCGATATAAAAAGGAGATTTTTTTAGTATTAACAATAAAAACTAATAAATTATTAGGGAAGTAAAAGATCTATTTTCTTAGTTATTCTACGTGTAATGTCAAAAGGGTCTTTATAATAAATATTAAGGTTAACTTCGTCAACTGTGGGGTCTGTTAAGTTTTTTTCAATATTTCGTTCAATTCTTAAGACATAATTGAACTTAAACACATTTCCAGGTTTTAACTCGTTAATATATAGATATTTAGGAAAGCTTTCTTTTCTCAAAAAGGTTAGGTAGACAGGAGTTTTAAGAGAAATTTGTAATTCTGTAAACAATAGATTGGTTGGATTGTTCAATTTAAAATTAAAATAAATCTTATTTCCGATCGTCTTTATGCTCTTAAAGAAAAGGATATCCTTCGGTTCAATAATATCTTCTATCCTTGGCGAATAAAGGCTGTCCTTAATAATTCTCGCATTGAGCTTATTTTTGTTAACGAACTTTATAAGTTTTTCTTTCAATAGATCGATGTCTAAATCTATAAAAGAGGAAAGACTCTCCAATTTAATAGGATTCATGACATCGAGATAGTATTTTATTTGGTTTAAGATAAGTTCATCGTTATTTTTTTGTGTAAAGATTTTTAATTTATTGATAAGCATTTCCTTAAACGATACAAATTTTGTAATAGAAGGTCTTATGTATAGGTTAAAAACATCGTTATCTTCAGTTAATTTTCCTATAATGTTGTCTATTTGATTTTCATAATCTTCGATAAAATTTTGAATTTGGTTAGTATTCATTTCTATAAGCTTTTTTGCGTCCGAAAATTCACTCCTTTTTAGCAAAATACCCAATTTTGATTCTAAATTAACGAAATTATCGTTAAATCGTTTAAGACCTTCAATTCCTTGCGTGATGACTGATTGTATATGACCTTGGAATAATATTGAAGATAACATGTTAAGTTTTTGATCTTTTATATTACCATTAGAGCGTTGAATTTCGAGTACTATTCTATCTTTTATTAATCTGATTTTTCTGTCTAAATCGCCCAAATATTCTTGAAGTTCAATCTTAACAGCAACCCAGTTACTTAACAAACCCTTAAAAACTTCATTAAACTCTACATTATGCACTAAAATTTCACGAATATCGTCGTCAAGTTTGAATAGATAATTTCTAAGTTGTGTAATTTGTTCGAATCTTTCTTCGATTTCCTCATCGTGAAAATTCTCTAATATCAACTCGTCAAAGCTTTCGGGAAGTTTATAATCCTTCACATAATCATATTGAACTTTTAAAACTTTGATACGGTCTTCTAAAAGTTCAACTTTTGATTTTAGGTTAATAGTAAATTCTGCTTTCTTTTCTTCAAAAACCTCGGAAATGAATCCTTTGATAATACTGAGTTCATCAATAATGGTAACTTTAGTTTCTTCCCAATCCTCTATTAAGTTAAACGCTAATCTCTTGTACTCGAATTTGTTTAGTCTCTTATTAAATTTCTTTATTTTTTTTAAAATGGTGCGGTATACTTTATCTAATTCTATTTCAGTCTCGTGAAATTTGAATTCTTTTATGTATGAATTCATTTTTTCTCTAAATTGAGCCGGAATTTTTTGGAATTCATGAATTTTTTTATGAAATATTTCTAAATCTTCGTTAACATTTTGAATTGTTTTATCAATTTCTTTAAATTTTACTTTGGAAATTTTTATAGTATAAATAATCTCTTCGTTCACATCTGGGTCGCTTTCAGTTTTTAAAACTTTTTCCAATTCTATAAAAATCCAGACTGCAACTTTTTGACTTTCTAATAAGAAGCTTATATTCCTCAAAAGAATAATGGTTTTTTTTCTTTGGCGCCAATATTTAGATTCTAATTGGTATAAAATTTTTGCAATTTCGTTCTCAATTTCTACTTGATACTCTTCATAAAGGCGCTTAAAAACTAGAGCAACCGCATTTCTGACGTTTTTAGAGGGATTTTCAAACTCTTCAAAGATGTAATTAAAAACCTCCATGATATTATTTTGACATAAGTGATACAGCGCATTAATGATTACATTTCTAAATTCGGGGTCGCCCGTATATAACGCTGTTTTTAAGTTCGCCCAAATTTGATCGAAATTATTTTCCGCAATGTTTACTAAAGAATCGATTACTCTAAGTTGGATACGGTAGTTATTTTCTTTTAATAGGTTAATCAATTTAGGTATTATTGGAATTATTTCTGACGATTTTTCTTTTCCTATTTCTCCGATCAGCCAAATAATAAGTTCTTTTACACGAGTTTTTTCGTTGTTAAGAAGGTTTAATAGAACATACATAATATTTTCCTTAGATAGAAAATATGTACCAAGGATTTTCAAAAGTTCTGCGGAAGATCTCGCAACATCATCGTCTTCGTCCCTTAAATTAACGATTACGATAGAAAGTAACGGCTCTAATTCTCGGATCTTAGTGTAGTCTTGATTTATAATTTTCTTAAGAGTCTTGATAACTTGAAGTTTAACCTCCCAGTCATTATCAATCAATTTCTCTGTAAATTCTTCAATAATGTCTCGTAACTTTTCTCTATCAATGTGTAAAGAAAGAATTAAATTTCCTATAATCTTTACAGTTAATCGCCTAATAGAGGGTTCCTGATCAAAAAGTCGTGACCTTATCTTATTTATTAGATCAATTAGTAAATTTGGACGATACATTGAAATTTGATAAAGAATTTCCAAAGAAACTAATCTAATCCACGAGTTAATATCATTTATTGTATTTGCTAAGTTTCTTACCGTTCTTAAAGAAATTGCCGGTGACTTATCACAGATTTTATTTAATAAAGTTAAACTATCGTATAGTAGTTCTTTATTTGAGTTCTCTGGATTTTCAATAATTTCAAATAGTTCTACAGCGGCTTTTTCATAACTTCCGCTTAAAATCAATTCTTCAACTTTTCTTGCGTCTAATGTCAGAATAGTCAATAGCCTTGTACCTTATAATTCTAATATTGAGCTAATTACACTTTTGATGTTAATCTTTAAAAATGTTTTTCAACAATAACATAAAATTATAACATTTTAAAATTAATCAATAAAGAAACAAAAAAAAATAAAATCTAAAAAATATTGAAATTGGTATTTATTCAAATAATTCAATTATCGCAGATCCAGGAGTTGCAATTCTCTCTCGATATGTAAGAATTCCCTCTGGAACATCCTTTGTTTTGACTAATCCTTTCTCAATATCTTTTTCAGAAATATACCCTCTCTCACCAGCTTCAAATTGCTTTATAATATTACCGTCTTTATCTTTAACATCAACATCTGTTATTGTAGTTTGCTTAACATCGAAATAAACTCTCTTCCCTTCAATTTTTGTAATGTCAGCTTCAGTAATAAGTAAATCTCCA
>Ga0209976_10001063_pt1 | contig 16519 bp, 16 predicted proteins | sample SumtaG_FD_182806 | JGI IMG/M metagenome (GOLD analysis project Ga0209976, IMG submission 182806) | Deep subsurface microbial communities from Indian Ocean to uncover new lineages of life (NeLLi) - Sumatra_00157 metaG (SPAdes) (version 2) | ecosystem: Environmental > Aquatic > Marine > Oceanic >...
AGAATATTCTCAGTAAACAATCTAGCACCGTTTGATGAAACAGTCTTTCAGGTTGGTCTTAGGTTGTTTACTGAGAATATTCTCGTTGAGCGAACTACCGTAGCTATGATTGATGCTTGGGGATGGATAAGCTATCAAGAAACCTTCACTTTAGAGAATACAGGGGGAAGTTCAGTCACTTCTCTCATCTTCAAGGTTCCTGCTTATGCAAAGAACATCCAAGTCTATGATGAAGTTGGTATACTCGCATCATCTCAATTAACTACTACTGGAGAATATAACGTAACTAATGATGTGTCAATCCATCTAGCAAGTGATAGATTTGGTGGTGTTGGCTTTTCTCCAACATACAAATACACATTCTATGTAACATATGTAGTTCAAGCAAGTGCATATCAAACTGCAGCACCAGATGGTAATCAACTAGACATTCCAATGGGAACCTTAGGTGATAATCTGATACTGTCCCATTCGATCAGTGTAGTATTTCCTGTATCGGTTGCTGCTAGTGATGCAACTGAAGGTTACAGAACTCTCTATGGAATCATTGATACAACGTACCGATATGTCTTCTACAATCAGACTCAGCGAAATCCTGCTTCAATCACAGTTGTTTATCAAACAACAGTTGGAGCAGCAGCTAGACCAGCCATTTTCGCAATTATAGTGGGTCTTGTTGCTGCTATCTATGTTTCATACAGAAAGGTAGAACTACCAGAAGAAATAGTTGGTCCGCGAGTAGAGGGTGACACTGATATCTCACAACCACGACAAAAGGGTGCACCTTCAGAACTCCTCATAGATTTCGCAAATCTCTACTCACGAAAGACATCACTCAATATGGATCTTGAAAAACTTGAGGCTTCAAGAAGAAGAGGAAAGGTCAAGAAACGAGAGTACATGATACGTGAGCAAGATTTGAAGAAGCAAATTGAAGAGATTGATTCTAAGCTTCCCAAGATCAAGGAGGATATGACACGTCATGGACCACGATATCGTGACCTAGTTTCTCAGCTTGAGCTTCAAAATGAGAGAATTGAGGGTGCGAAAGCAGGTCTGCGTCAGCTACTCCTGAGAAAGAAGAAGCAACGGATTAGTCGTGTTGCCTTTGAGAAGTCCAGACAGGATTATCTCAAGACAATCCAGAAGGCAACCAGTGCAACCGACAGAATCCTTCTCTCAATTCAGGAAGAAGCTGGAGACGTCTAGATAGACCCACAGTCTATCTAGCATCCCTCTTTTTTTACAAAAGAGTGATTTTACCGCCTTAGTAAGTCTTATCAAAACAAAGGTGTGTCATCTCTGTCCCTCAAGAGTGGTTTCAATGAATAATCATGAAATAATCGATCGCGAGAAAATACGTGCTAGAAACCTAATCCCAGACAATACAAAAGCTCTGGAGATGTATCAATACCTATCAGGTTCTCCAAAAGTACAATCCTATCTTCGAACTGCAAATAGGATGGCAGTTTCAAGATTGGGTTATACAGACCACGGTCCGGTTCACGCTGAAGTCGCCACTTGGAATGCACTCAAAGTCTTTGACATTCTTGATGAAACTTTTCAACCGAATGTAGTTGCAGAAGGTATTGGTGATGTTGATGATGCACGCCTCATTGTTCTAGCTTCTACATACCTCCACGATATCGGAATGGTAGTACATCGAAATGAACACAATCAAGCAGCAATTCAGCTAGCAGGTCCGATTCTTGAAAAGAAGTTGATGAATATCTATAATGATCCTGCAAAAGCCACTGATATTCTCTCGTTCATCTTTCATGGAATTTACGCTCATGATGATGATACCCAATGCCTTACTCTTGAAGCAGGCATAACAAAGATTGGTGATGGTGCTGATATGACAAAGGGACGTACAATTGTGCCGTTCCAAAAGGGGAAGGTCGACATCCACTCTGTCAGTGCTATGGCAATTAATGATATCATTTTGGAGAAAGGTGACAAGAAACCATTGAGAATCACTATTGCCATGGATAATCCAGCAGGAGTCTTTCAGGTCCAAGCTGTACTTGAAAAGAAACTCTCAACTTCTAGTCTTCAGGATCATGTGGATATCGATATCCTCGTTAATGGTGACCGCTTAGTTCTATCTCATGTGAAAAGGCTGTTTCGCGTTCAAATGGCTAACTCAGGAGATATACCTTCGGTTAAAGAAAAATAAGAAGTGGTAGCCCCGCCAGGATTCGAACCTAGGTCCAAGAGACCAAAACCCTCGATGCTGGACCACTACACCACGGGGCTATTTTGTCAGTCCAAAGGGTATCCCTTTCTTCAAGATGTCGGTAGGTACTCTCTCACTCCATCTTTCAAGAAAGGCTGTCTCTTCGATATGTTGTTTGCCATCCATTCGTAAATTATCTGGGAGCATGCAAGCAATCCCATCAATTACAGGATACCATCTACCACATTTGTCACATCTGATCAATGCTTCATCAATCTCTTCGATATCTTCTCCTTCTGACTCCACTGTATGTGACTTGTAAACATCAAGATTGAGTTTACTTCTGCAGTCACTTATTGGACAGGCCAGGATATCCATGAGCCAACGCTTCACTTTGATGTCACTCCTGTGGTTGGTCGTCGATTCGACAATTGTGGTTAAAAATCATTCTGACCTTGAATCTCAAAACTTTGTGCGACCCGAAAGCTATTTTGGTGATATGACCTGCCAGCAAACCAGCGTACACTGGAGACAACATCGATGGAGTACAAACATCCTTGGATTCCAATTACAAAGGATACAGAGAAAGAGATGCTTGCTTCTATTGGAAAGAAGAGTTTAGACGATCTTTTCTGTAATATTCCTGAGAAGTTCAGAGTTAAGCATGACCTGAATCTTCCACCTTCCCATTCCGAGTTTGAAGTATCTGAAAGAATACAGGAACTTGCAGGGAAAAACAAACCTGCTTCTGATGGCAGTGTCTTTCTTGGAGCAGGTGTTGGAATGCACTATATTCCTGCTATTGTTCCAGCCTTGGCTGGGCGATCCGAATTTGTAACATCCTATACAAGTTATCAAGCAGAAATTAGCCAGGGAATGTTACAAACCCTTTTCGAGTATCAAAGTCTGCTGGCTGAAATACTTCAGATTGATATTGTAAATTCTTCAATGTATGATATGTCAACTGGGGTTGCAGAAGCTGCTCGAATGACAGTTCGTGTGAAAAAGAAGCGGTCCAAATTCCTTGTACCCGGGACAATCAATCCTGAGCACTACAATGTTATTCATACTTACACAGAACCAGCTGATATTGAAGTCATCAAGATTGACTATGATAAAAACACGGGTCTCATGACTCTTACCGACCTTGAATCGAAGATGGATGATCAGGTTGCTGGAGTCTATGTTGAAATTCCCAGTCATCTTGGATTCATTGAGACCCAAGTTGATGATATTGCACGAATTGTCCACGAAAATGACGCTCTTCTTGTCGCAGGTGTGGATATTCTCTCACTGGGTATTCTCCGACCACCAGGAGACTATGGTGCAGACATCATTGTTGCAGAAGGTCAACATCTTGGTTCACATGTAAGTTATGGAGGACCACTTCTTGGGATCTTTGGGTGTATTAACAATAGGAAGTTGATCTATCAGCTACCCGGTCGTTTAGTTGGAATGACTCGGACTGAAGAAGAACCCTATGAAGATGGATATGTACTCACACTTAGCCCTAGAGAACAACACATTCGCAGGGAAAAAGCTACGAGTAACATTTGTTCGAATCAAGCACTCGCAGCAGTAACTGCTGCGGTATACATGTCAGTTCTTGGACCATCTGGAATCGAGCAAATTGGTGAAACTATTACTCTAAAAGCAAATTATGCTGCGAAGAAACTCGATGCTATCAAAGGAGTCAATTCTCCAGCAATAGGTGAATCGGTCTGGAATGAATTTGTAGTTCAGTTTGAGAATGGAATTACAGCACAACAGGTCCATGAAGGTCTCTTACGTGACGGGATTCAAGGTGGAATGGTACTGAATAATGAATTTCCAGAACTTGGAGAGTCAATGCTGTTTTGTGTCACTGAGATTCATACTCAACAGGATATCGACAAACTTGTGCAAACGGTTGCAGATATTGTTTCAAAGGGAGGTGCAACTAATTGAGCAGAGATCCACATAGATACATGGGTCGTCAAGCCAATTGGGACGAACCACTCCTCTTCGAGCGAACAAATCCTGGTGTTATTGCGCACAGATTTCCAACTCCAGAAGATGATATTCGAAAACAGGTAGGAAAAATCACTGATATCATTCCAAAATCCATGGCTCGTAAGAATCCACCCAAATTACCTGAGGTTTCTGAACCTGCGATTGTACGCCACTTCACTCGACTTTCTCAGATGAACTACTCAGTAAGTCTCGGAACCTATCCCCTTGGGAGTTGTACAATGAAATACAACCCCGAGCAGAATAATCTCGCTGCTGCACATCCAGGCTTTGCATGGATCCATCCATTACAGGATGTTTCCACAACTCAAGGCGCACTAGAAATGATGTATGAACTTGAGCAATGGCTTGGTGAAATCACTGGAATGGATGCAGTAACTCTTCAACCAGCAGCAGGTGCTCAAGGTGAATGGACTGGTGTCATGATGATGCGTGAGTATCATCGTTGCAACACGGATAATTGTGAACAAAGAACTGAGATGCTTATTCCAGATGCAGCACATGGTACTAATCCCGCATCAGCAGCAATGGCTGGATACAATGTTGTGGTAATCCCTTCAAGTAAGGAGGGTCTCGTTGATCTTGATGCATTGAAGGCAGTTGCAGGACCAAAAACTGCTGGTTTGATGCTTACCAATCCTAATACTATTGGAGTCTTTGAGAAGGACATTGAAGAAATCACAGGAATTGTCCACGATGCTGGTGGTCTGGTCTATTATGACGGTGCCAATTTCAATGCGATAATGCACAAGGTTAGACCAGGTGACATGGGATTTGATGTTGTTCATCTGAATCTACACAAGACCTTTTCGACACCACATGGAGGTGGAGGTCCAGGAGCTGGTCCTGTTGGAGTCAAGAAATCTCTAGAAGAGTTCTTACCAGTTCCGAGGATTGTGAAAAATGAGCAAGGTTTCTTTGATTTTGATTACAATCGTCTAAAATCTATTGGTAAAGTGAAATCATTCTATGGGAACTTTGGTGTGCTTGTAAGAGCATATGCGTATTCATACTCTCTTGGAAGAGAGGGTCTCAAGAGAGCCTCTGAGATTGCAGTACTGAATGCAAATTACATAGCCTATCATGTCAGTAAGATTCCCGGTTTCACACTCCCATTCTCTCAGGATGCTCCACGAATGCATGAATGTGTTATCTCCGCAGAGGAGCTAAAGGAAACCACTGGTGTTACCGCAATGAATGTTGCAAAACGCCTGCTAGACTTTGGTGTGCATTCCCCCACAGTTTACTTTCCTATGATTGTACCTGAAGCCCTCATGATTGAACCAACAGAAACAGAATCCAAACAGGAGTTGGACCACTTCATTGATGCTCTTCGTCAGATATCAAAAGAGGCTCATGAAAATCCGGAGATTGTAACGACGGCACCTCACACTACTGCTGTTCGACTACTTGATGAGTATCGATCAGCACATCCAAAGACTCTTACTCTATCGTACAAGATGTATCAGGAACGTCTTGCCAAGGGAGAAGAAGATTGATGATCTTAGAACAAAAAGCTGGCAATCATACTATCTATCTCGAAGTAAAAGAAATCGGGAACGACCTTCTTATTTCGATTCATGGTGGCGATGAACATCATATTGGTGGTGTTTCAATTGCATATATCACTCCTAGTCATTATCGAGATGCATCAACCGTTAGCCTGAGTTCATTGACATTTCCAGGTCACAAGGACTATGTGGTTGCTAACTCTGCCGCTGAGAAAATAAGCAAGGTGCTGGAACGATCAACTGTGGTGACTGTAGGAATTCACTATGATAACGCTACGAAGAATGATATCGATGAGATAATCAAAGCCGTAGATAATCTGGTGGATGAACTTTTATCTCACTATGCAAAAGCTGAATAGTGCACCTTGATTGAAGACTCTGGGAACAATGCTAGTCAGATTCAAGTCCTTTGGACCAATTCGTAGGCTTCTAGATAAACAGTTGATAGAAGTGGAGGTTCCAGAAGGAGCAACAGTACTCCAAGTTGTTCAGATAGTTGCAGACTTAGGTGGTTCTGCACTACAGGATTTGATATTGAGGAATGGGAACATCGATGGAAATCTGATTGTGATGCTTAACAAGAAGGATGTTTCAACCATTGGAGGAGTAGAACTCTCAGTATCAGATGGTGATGAGATTGCGCTCCTTCCACATGTTCAGGGCGGTTAGGTGTTGGAATGACAATCAAATTCTATTTGGAAACCTACGGCTGCGCTCTAAACTCAGCTGACTCTGATATCATAGTAGGAACTTTGGCAAATATGGATAGTAACCGCGTTGAATCCATTGATACTGCCGATGTGATTATACTGAACACTTGTGGAGTAAAGGAACCAACCGAGGACCGAATAATCAGTAGACTTGAAAAATTATCTTCTGGAAAGACTCCAGTGATAGTTGCTGGTTGTCTTCCCAAGATATCACTAAAAAGGGTTGAAAGAGCACTCCCTGAATATGCTGCAATAATTGGACCTCAATCCATTGAATCACTGAGTGATATAGTACCACGTGTTCTCAAGGGAGAAGTGGGTATTGTTCATCTTGATTCAAATGATGTTTCAAAGCTAAACTGGTTGGAAGGTCCACCAAATAGTGTGATCTGTACGATTCCCATTTGTGAGGGTTGTCTTGGTAGTTGCGCTTATTGTGCCGTAAGATTTGCCAGAGGTGCAGTAAAGAGCCATTCCAAACGGGATGTATTTGATACTGTGGAGAGATGTGTTCGCTCAGGGTACAGAGAGATTCGTATTACATCTCAAGATCTTGGTACATATGGTGTGGACATTGATAGTAATCTTGTTGAATTGACATCCATGATAAACAAGATTGATGGACAGCATAGATTTCGGTTGGGGATGTTCAATCCGAACTTGGTGTTAGATTCTATTAGTGAATTAGTTCAGGTGATGAAATCTGACCACTTCTTCAAGTTCTTTCATATCCCACTACAATCTGGAAGCAATACGATTCTTCAAGCCATGGGTCGTAAATACACCATTAACGAATGGGAACAAATTGTTGATACTGTAAGACAGACCTTCAGTAACGCAACAATAGCCACTGATATCATAGTTGGATTTCCCGGTGAAACCGATCAGGACTTCGAATTAACCATGGATTTAATCTCAAAGGTTCGACCTCCGGTTGTCAACATTTCAAAATATGGTGATAGACCCGGAACTGAAGCCTCGAAAGCCCAGAACAAAGTCGATACTTCTGCTAAGAAGGACCGTAGTCGGCGATTAACAATACTAGTCAATGAAATACTTGAAGAGAACAACAAATCCTGGATTGGTTGGGTTGGTGAAGTTATCGTAACTGAGAAGGGATCTCGTGGGGGTCTTATGTGCCGTAACCCTTCTTACAAACCCATCATAATCAATGATGATATTGAGTTAGGTGAAACTGTGTCAATTCGTATAGTTGATGCTGAAAGAACACACCTATTCGGTGAGGTTATTTCTTAGGACTAATCTCGATATCAACGACTTTGCCAGTACTTGCACTCTCTCTTGTTGCCTCTACAACTTTTAGGGCACAGAGAGCATCATCTATACTCACTCTCGGAGTTGCTCCAGATTTAATACAAGCTAAAAAGTCATTGAGAACTTCTCTCAATGGTTCACCATACACCTTGATGGTAGCACCTCGTTCTGGAAGATTAATCGTATCATTTGCAGCCATTGGTGCTTGATCAAGATGCTGTATTTTGATAATCTGTCCAAATAGATCAAGCATCAAAGAACCCTCGCTACCTGAAACATCAGTGTATCTGCGACGACCAGCATACTGTCGCGAGAGATGGAAGACATGTTCGGTCCCTGATTCGAAATTGACCATCACTGTTCCACTATTGAATATCCCACCCTGAGTGGCTCCCTGTGCATAGAGCTTTGCTTTCCCTTGACTAATTCTTGCCATAATGTCGAAATCATGAACTCCAAGGTCTTCGAAGACATCTCCCAAAGATGGGATTCTCTCGGGTGATACTAAGCCTCTCCTATCATGAATCACAGATTGAGGAATCCCAATAGCTCCTGTATCAATAAGAGAAATCGCTCTCCCTACAATTGGATTGTAGATTTCGGAGTGAGAAACTAGGGTAACTATGCCCTTTTTCTTGATAATATCTGCAACTTTTTTCCCGTCCTCTAATGTACTTGCAAAGGGCTTCTCGATCAATAGCCCTCGAATACAATCATACTTTGATGCAACCTCTTCTGCAATCTCTGCATGAGTGCGAGTTGGGGTTGCAATAATCAATGCATCGGGGGATGTTTCATCAATAAGAGTCCGGAAATCATCAAATGCAGGAACATTGTATGTATCTGCAGTCTTCTTAGCAATATCAAAAGCAGAATCAGCAACACCTACTAATGAGTTCAGATCATTTAGAATACGAGCATGAATCCTGCCCATATTTCCAGCACCAACGATTCCAATTTTCAAGGATGTCGTTTTAGTTCACTCCAGAGTACTTCAGGCTGTTTGCGTAAGTTACCTCCTTTATACATTGTCATGAGTAGGCAGATTCAAGCGATGACGTGTAGATATGCAATAGTTTTTCCATTTTGATAGTAAAAAGCGGCACTCACTCTCATGAGGACCTTATATTTCACGCATCGCATGTAGTATTGGAATCAACGTAACACACCCTGAACGATTCCCTCCCTCTGGAATCGTCACGTATTGCAACTTCTGCAGTACTCACAGACAAACTCCCTCCCCGGACCCACCCGTGGACCCAGCATGCTCCCGCCTCTACCGTGCTGTGGGTGGGTCCATTTACAGTGTTTTTTTTTGAAATTCATAGTGAATTGATAATTTGGGCAAATTAGGCCCCTGTGCACAAGTTCTTAAGCAATCATTTTGAGAAGCTATTTGCAGGTACACGAAAAGCGAGACGCGCTTTCTATCACAGGAATTATCAATGGTGTTTTTTTCAGCATCGCAATTTCACAGAAGGACTATCTAGTTTTGACGACTTGCAGTATCGCATTAAGCGAGTGAATAACAATGGGTTATGAAGAACGTGAGCCAATTGAGGCTACTGTGGCTGAACTAAAGCCACGAATGAAGAACGTCACCATTTCTTTCAAGGTGATCAGCATAGGTGAATCGCGAGATATCGAGTCCCGAAGGGACGGATCCTCACACCGTGTCTGTGATATCACTGTTGGTGATGCTAGTGGAATTGTACAAGTTCCACTCTGGGATGACACTATTGACGCAGTTGAAGAAGGTTCAACTTACAATCTTACAAACGGTTACACAGGTCTTTTCCGCGGCAACTTACGTCTAAACGTAGGTAGGTACGGAAAACTTGAAGCAGCCGAAGAAGGTCTTGAAGAAGTCAACATGGAAGTAGACATGTCTGCTGAAGAGCACGAAGACGATCGCCCCCGTAGAAGCTACGGCGGTGGTGGTGGTCGTGGCGGTGGCGGTTATGGCGGTGGCGGCGGCCGAGGTGGCGGCGGTTACGGCGGTGGCGGCGGCGGCGGCCGAGGTGGCGGTGGCTACGGTGGTGGCGGCGGCGGCCGAGGTGGCGGTGGCTACGGTGGTGGCGGTCGAGGCGGCGGTGGCGGTGGCGGCGACAGACGTCGTAGATACTAGACCTTTATCCTAGAACTAATTTAACACAGCATTAGCTGTACAACTGTGGGCGATCTGAACGATTGCTCACAAATTCTTCTTTTTCAAAATTTAATCACAATTGAAGACTCCATGATACTTTAATATTCTAGTACACGAATCACCACTTGTGAGAACAATGGATGTTGAATCATATCCTGATTGTATCAAAGACCTACCCATGGCAAAAATCCCAATGCAAGGAGTTCAAGCATGGGTTGCTCAAGGTGTTACTTTTCAGGTTGCCTTTTTTGAGATTGAACCAATTGGAATTGTACCGCCACACAGTCATAATGCACAGTATGGATTTGTCATTGAAGGTGAAATGTTACTGACAATCGGTGATGAAACGAAACTCTACAAGAAAGGTGACTCATACTATATCCCCGAGGGAGTTATCCACTCAGCTGAATTCAAGACATTTTGTAGAATAATGGACTTCTTTGCTGAATCTGCACGATATGAAACTGAATAGATTGTATGATTCTTGAAAAAGAATGAAGATGGTGCGGAGAGCGAGATTTGATATAGAAGCCGGGTAATTGCAATATCTGCATGACAGAACGTAACCATTCAGACATATGCAAGAGTTGTGGTGGATACTGTTGCACACAAGGAGGATCTGTTGCGACAAAGTTGGAAGTAGACCGAGTTATTGAGGTTGGATATCCGAATAAGTTCATTGAAATAACGGAGAACTGCTATGTTACAGATTTTGGAGAGGACTTGATTTGTCCTTATCTCAAAGAATACACCTGTGAAATCTATCCTGTACGCCCCTTACTTTGTAGGAAATATCCTATTTTCTCAACAGATGGGGAAGAACATTATTTGGTCCATTGTCCCTTGACTCAATACCTTTCAAAGTATGATTTGGCTCAGTGTATTAAAGCTGCATTAGAAGTCCCTGAAGACCTATTTACATCTGTCCAGAGATTTATGGCTCCTTACGGCTCAAGAATTGATGAACGAATGCACAAATTCAAGATGGAACGAATTGAACTAGAATGAAAAAAATGGTGCGGAGCGCGAGATTTGAATCGTTGATCCCAGTTTCTAATGTCTTTACTATTAGTCAAATATCCCTCATTCATGATTTACTCTTTGGATTTGTAATCTTACTAAAAGTAGCACAGTCAGAAAATGAAGTGGCAATGGTACAATCAGAATCAACCAGCTCATCCAAATAATAAGACCAACAATTGCAGTAACTAGTATTTGTAGTACCAATATGCTGAGTGTTGGAAACCAAACCGATTTTGCATCTCTTTTACCTGAATAGAATTGGTGTAACGATCTACTAACATAGAGTCCTAATATACACCAAAGCAATCCCACGATTGTTGGCAGAAGTGAGAATGAAGGAGTGAAGGCTGGAATAATAAAACCAAACTCTAACCAGTTTCCGAAATCATGGATATAGGTCCAGAGGGGGAAGAACCAGTATTGATTCGTAGTCATTATTGGAGTAGCAGATGTTATGATGGCATAAGGCAAAAATATGCTTGACATGATTGTTATGAGTGGCAGATATGATTGCTTCTGCATGAAACTCCCAACCAAATGAATTCTAGTTAGTATAGGATTATTATGGTTTTATATTTATTTGATAAAAGAAGATGGTGCGGAGGGCGAGATTTGAACTCGCGAACTCCTACGAGAATGCCTCTCCGTGGCGAACTGCCACAAACAAAGCTGTGGCGGACTTCCACGAAGTCTAGGCCCTCAACCTAGCGCCTTTAACCTGGCTGGGCAACCTCCGCATATGAAAGGAAAATGGCAATACTCCGTATTCCAGGACGGCGCTTCCGGAGCATTGTACTTTGGAGTTCATCGTTTTTCGTAGAAGTTTGCATGATAAGGATTTCTGTTGAACTCTAAATACTAGTAACTTCTAAACATAAACAGTTCAGATGACTGCAGTTTCATGAGAAAAGGAGAATGTTCTGAACAGAAGGAGTCACAGCGAAGTGACAATCCGATCTGTTCTTTTTTTCGTTGTTCTACCTCAATTATCTGGTAGCACCAGCCATCCATTCAAATAGGCCTGGCTTTGAAGCCCTAGAGGGGGCTTTCTTTGTTTTTCTATAATATTTCAAGTTTATTTCACCTGTTCTTTATTATCTGACGTGGAAACTGTATATAATTGTAGGAAGCTGCACAAAAAATTTGATAAAATAATGAATTTAGCAAGAGAAAATGGAGCCCCGGGTGGGAATTGAACCCACGACATTCTGCTTACGAAGCAGACGCTATAGCCCCTAAGCCACCGAGGCGCATCTAAAAGTTGACCTCCAAACTTCTCTAATAAAACTTTATCATCAGTCCCCTGACACTCATATTGAGGACCTTCTGATGAAGACAGGCGAGATTGGTGAACGTGGCTTCCTTGCTAGCATTAGCAATTATGTTAATTCAGTCAAAGGTGCGAAACTTGGTTTTGATGACGACGCATCAGATTTTCCAATAACAGAAGATCGAAACCTAGTTGTTAATGTTGATACATTTGTTCGTAAAACCGACTGGCTCACCGGGATGACCGCAGCACAGGTTGGTCGAAAGACTGCGGTGATGACTCTGAGCGATCTGGCTGCAAAGGGAGCAAAACCAATCAGTACAATGCTTTCACTGTGTGTCCCTGAGGATTTTGCGGTAGAAGAAGCAAGTGAGATTGTTCGTGGTTATTCCCAATACGGTCTCAAAGCAGGAATTCCATTTATTGGTGGAGATATGGGTATGGCTTCTGATGTTGTTCTTACTGGAGTGGGGTTAGGTGTAGCTCATCGGGAGGGTATAATTCCGCGTAATGGTGCAAAGCCTGGTGATATTGTAGCAGTCACAGGATACTTTGGATACACCTCAGTTGCTTTCGAAGCTCTACTCCGAGGTAGAGAGGTTGAACCTAATCTCCACAAGAAAGCTCTCTTAGCTGCATACAAACCTGCAATTAACTTGGAGATTGTTCCTGCACTTGCAGAGAAAAATGCAATAACGGCATCCATGGACAGTAGTGATGGCCTTGGCATCACGCTCAATACAATAGCAAAACAAAGCAAGGTCAGTTTGGTCATTGAACGCCTTCCTTCAGGTACCGGTGTTGAAGTGTTTGCTCGAAAGAACATGCTCGATGAAATGAAGGTCGTTATGCAGGGTGGTGAAGAATTCCTTCTTGTTGTAACAATCCCTGAAGACAAGTTCGAGAAAGCTCAAGCGATAGCAGAGGCTAAGCGAGTTCCTTTGATAGATATTGGATATGTTCAGGAAGGAGAACGAGTTGCATACGAATCTTCTGAGGGGTATGTCGATATTCCTTTCTCAGGTTATGATAACTTCAAAGAATGGGAGTAATTCAGAATGAATCCGGTGGAAAATGTAGGTCTCATCGATGGTTATGTTGATGAGCCCACGGTTCTTGGAGTTCCACCCTACATGAGTATCTATCCTCGTTATGTTGCAGGATCTATTTGGACCAAATCTCCAAAGACTCAAATTCACTATCAGACTATTGATCAAATTCGCAAAAGCTTCGAGAATGCACAAAGACATTGGTCGAAAATGGACCTTCTGATACTTATTGCTGGTATGATAGTTCCAGGCAAATATATCGGTGGTACTCCAATCTCCATTAGAGAAACTAAAACCCTGTTCTCTTCACCATTGTTAGAAGACATCCCTAAAATCCTGGTTGGTCCATGGGCAAGCTTTGGTTGTGGAATACAGGGTGGAAAAATGGCACTTAGCTCGGAAGTGCTCGCCCCTCCATTTGATTACATCGTCAAGGGAGATGCAGAAATAGTACTTGTCCAAGTTTTTGATCCATCAATAGGTTTGGAATCCGCGAATCTGGAAGCAACAAGAGAAAGTGCGTCTGAGATTGAACCCTATACTACCAAGGGCGCACAGATTGTCACTCAGTACCCGGGTTTTTCCAACAAACACATCATCTGCGAGATTGAAACCTATCGGGGATGTCCACGTTTCATAACAGGAGGGTGCTCTTTCTGTGTGGAACCCTCATATGGAATACCTCAGCAGCGAACAGTAAATGATATTGTGAAAGAAATTGAATCTCTTTATGAGCTAGGAGTTCGCGCATTTCGACTTGGACATCAAGCAGATTTGTTCACCTATGGTTCTCAAGAGATTGGCGAATACGAGTTTCCCAATCCAAATGTTGACGCGATTGATGAATTATTCTCCAAAATTCGCAAAGTTGCCCCGGATTTGGATGTGCTTCACATCGATAATGTAAATCCAGGAACTATAGCAAGACACCCTGAAGAATCGAAGAAAGTTGCTAAGGCTATAATGAAGTACCATACTCCTGGTGATGTTGCTGCCTTTGGTGTTGAATCTACAGATCCTGAAGTGATTCGTCGAAACAATCTGAAGGGTGAAGTTGATGAGATGATAGAAGCGGTAAGAATTCTGAATGAAGTAGGAGGTAAAAGAGAATCACGTGGGCTCCCTCATCTATTACCTGGAATCAATCTCCTCTATGGATTACCCGGTGAATCTAAGAAGACATTGGAACACAACATGAACTTTCTTGCACAGATTCTTGATGAAGGACTAATACTGCGCAGAATCAATGTCAGACAGGTCATTGGATTGCAAGGCACCAATTTGGAACCCACCTCGGGTAAAGGCATCAAACGAAATCATTTCTTCAAGCACAGACAGGAGATTCGTGACCGCATAGATGTAGAGATGATCAAACGAGTCGCTCCTCCTGGTACAATACTTCAATCAGTTTTTCTTGATGCAGAGCAGGGCAATAACTACTTACTCCGTCAGCTTGGAACCTATCCTTTACTCTGTCATATGGTAAAGGACACTAGTGGTCTTGTTCCGAAAGATGTCTTTGTGGTTGATCATGGTCCAAGGTCTCTCACTGTTCTTCCTTATCCATTTAGACCTCAACAAGCCTCACTCTCTCAGTGGAAATCTATCCCTGGAATTGGTAGTAAGAGAGCTACACGAATCAGAGCCGCAGGCAATCTTCACTCTGTTGGTGATATTTCAACAGCATTAGACATGGAGATTCCTGAATGGTTACATCAATCGTTATCCTTTGAAGATTGAATTGCTTAACCTACACTCTGTGGTCTAAGTTTTCTATACTCTTCTTTTGATTTAGAGCAGATATCCAGAGCAGTAAGTGCTAGAACCTTTGCACAAGCTACGATATCCTTCACTGCAACAGGTGGATGATCTGCTACCTCATTATCAGATGAAATCATCCCTCCCGGTCCGTAACAAAATGCTGGCACACCAAGACTCCAATAATGAACCGCATCTGTCCCAGCGTAGACTACAGGATATTTTCCATCCTCTTCACTCACTATCTTGGTTGGTTGTGTGTTTGTTACTTGTTCATGGTTGTCACAAACACTTTGAACCAGATATTCATCTTGAGGGATGCTGAACGGAGGCATATACAGACCAATTATCTTACCAATCTCGTCATCAACAGGGTCTTCCTCTGGGGTTTGAGGTGGGAACCTAAGTTCATATTCAATCTCAGGGTCTTTTTTCTTCAACTGTTCCATTGTTGTTATGATATCCTTCTTCACTGAATCGTATGATTGGGTAGCGTTTATTCTGGTATCGATATAGAGAGTACAAACATCTGCTACACAATATGGACCTTTGAGGTCGTGGGTTCGCCCTCTTCCACCAATAATACTTCCAATATTCATCAGTGGAAGTTTAGGAACATCAGGATCGAAATCATGAACCCAATCTTTGTCATCATCCATCTCATAGAGCCTTTGTTGAATATCACTCATTTTTCTAATCGCATCAACTGAACCTTCCCTCTGGGAGATATGGCTGGATTTTCCTAGAGTGATGATTGCAAAATCTAAGACCCCTCCATGTTTCAATAAGAGATTCATATCAGTTGGTTCTGGTATCAACACTGCATCTGGTCTAGGGCCTTCCTTGATTGAATGAAGAGTACCGATTCCTCCCTGAAGTTCTCCTACAACAGGATTGCAGTAAACTGTACCTTTCAGATCAAGGTCTGCTTCTGCAAGTGCAACAGCAGCAATAACCATTGCAGTGACTCCTGCTTTCATGTTGAACAGTCCAGCACCATGGATCAGACCATTCTTCACTTGAGGAACAAAGGGATCTGTAGCACCTCGAGCAAGAGGATCAATGTCCATATGTCCATTCAAGAGTATACTTGCTCCATCGTCATTTCCCGTTAGTGTTGCCAAGGGCTGATATCGACCTTGTTCAATTTCCTGCTTAGTTACTTGGAATCCTCTCTCTTTCAGATAGTGTGAAAGATAATCTGCAACCGGTGCTTCTTCTCCTGCAAAGCTTGGGAATGAGATGAGTTGCTTTGCAAGGTCGATTACTGATTCGTCTTGAATATTATCTAGGATTCGTTTCTCCTGACTATTCGATGGAATTTCAAACACCCACATTCAGCATACTAAGGCAGTTACTTATACATTCTGAACATAAGAAACTCAATAACAAAGATGAATGGCGGGCCCGGTGTGATTCGAACACACGAACTCCAACTTAGAAGGCTGGCGCCCTATATTCCCACACAACGCATTGATTGCGTAAGGTACCGGGCTAGGCAACGGGCCCTGTAAATTCCGTTATTTTTTGTTAGAACATAAAGCTTTCCGATAGGCACTTTGTTCTCCAGCAAGTGCTTGCTTTC
>Ga0209976_10001064_pt1 | contig 16513 bp, 14 predicted proteins | sample SumtaG_FD_182806 | JGI IMG/M metagenome (GOLD analysis project Ga0209976, IMG submission 182806) | Deep subsurface microbial communities from Indian Ocean to uncover new lineages of life (NeLLi) - Sumatra_00157 metaG (SPAdes) (version 2) | ecosystem: Environmental > Aquatic > Marine > Oceanic >...
GCTTTGGGACCTTCTGAGGTACCAGAGAGTGTTACTCAGGCAAGAGCAGTGGTTTCAAAAATTCTTCAAAGCAGGAAGTGAATGAATGACTGGCAACAAATCTTCAGTACTCCTATGTACTTGTGGCCTACAAATTCAACTTGATTATGCACTTCTAGAAGCAGAAGTCAAGAAAATGGATTTAGCTACCTCCGTTGAGGTGCACGATACGGTCTGTCAAGATAACGGCCTCGATAGAATTGCAGCACTTGTAGACCAAGCGGATGGTCATTTAGTCATTGCAGGGTGCACAAGTCAAAAAATCAAGCCACGTATCGATCAATTCCTCAAATCCAAAGGAAAAGATCCTTCAAAAATTCAATATGTCAATATACGAGAGCATTCTGCATGGGTACACAAGGAAAAAGATGAGGCTACCAATAAATCGATTGACATGATTAGAGGCACTCTTGCTGCATCTGCTACGTCGGTACCACTTGAACTAGAAAGTAAGGATGTTGTGAATCATGTTACCGTAATCGGTGGCGGGATTGCAGGGATAGAGTCTGCACTCAGCCTGAGTAATTTTGGTTATGATGTAACACTCATTGAGAATGATGAGAAACTTGGTGGACATGTAATTCATCTTCCAGTGGTTGCCCCTACTGGTAAGTCTGGAAAAGATATCCTAAGTGGACGGTTGGAAGCTCTAGAAAAGAATGAAAATATCACTGTCATGCTAAAAACAAAGGTCAGATATTTTGAAGGGGAAATGGGTAACTTTACTGTCAATTATACAAACGAGCTCGAAGAAGAATTCGATTTGAATACTTCTGCAGTTGTAATGGCTACTGGTTTCAAGGAATTTAAGCCCACTATGATGGATGAGTATCGTTACGGTAAGAATCCGGATGTGATAACTCAGTTTGAATTATCATGCATGTTAACTGATGGGAAGCTTGTTAGGCCGTCAGATGGAGAATCAATCAAGGAAGTTGTGATGGTACAATGTGTCGGTAGCAGGTCTGATGATTACAAGCGTGATTGTAGTAAATTATGTTGCACGTTTGCAATTGATAATTCTATTGAGATATTAGAGAAAATCCCAGGTGCAAATGTGCGGGTCGTCTATATGGACATCCGAGTGCCATTTGAGAATGAGATGATATACCAGAAATCAAGAGACCTCGGTGTTGATTACATTCGAGGGCGCATTAGTATGGTCTGGGAGAAGGAAGGGAAAACATACGTACGTCTATATGATTCTCTTTTGAATCAATTTTTTGAAACAACTACTGACCTTCTAGTATTGTCTGCAGCAGTGTTGCCTCCAGATGGTCTAGCTGAACTTTCTGAAACATTGGGCTATACGATAGAAGATGATGGCCATATCAAGGAACTTTATGGAAAATTACGCAGAAATGAAACCCGGCGTCGCGGGGTAGTTGCTGTAGGAGCCGTAACCCGGCCTCAATTTGTGTTTGAGTCTATTACCGATGCTCTAGCTGGTGCTCTAGTAATTCATAATGAACTACAGGGAGGAAAAATAGAGTCCATTGCACGGGGTGCAGTATTGGATGTGGATGATTGTGTTGGGTGCAGTCTTTGTGCTCAGCAATGCCCTCGTGGAGTTCCTATAATGATAGAACAGACGGAAGCTGAAGCAGATGATGAGGATCAAAAAATACTCTTCAAAGCTGCAATTGACACTCTTAATTGCCATGCTTGTGGTGTATGTCAAAGCCTTTGTCCATCTAGTGCAACCCAGCTTAACTTCTTGACAAATGAACAGTTATGGTCACAGATAGAAGGGACCCTAAAAGACGCAGGTGCTGATTATCCAATTACGCTCTGTTTCTATTGTGAAGAGTGTGCAGTATCGACGATTGATATTGTTGGAACAAAACGGATGGATTATCCTGCAAGTACCCGATTCATTCCGGTACCTTGTGCCGGACGAGTAAGCATAATTGACATTCTAAAAGCTCTAGAAAATGGTGCCAGTACTGTAATGATTGCTGCATGTGAAACTGACAGATGCCATGTGGGAGGCACCGGAAACGAAATTGCCCAGGTTCAGATTGATGTAGCTCGTGATATTTTGAATGCAATAGGCTGGAAAGGCGAACGTGTAGAAATGTACCGGATGTTCAGTGCAGAACCAAATCGGTTTATCGAGGCTATCAAAACAATGACGGACAGAGCTAGTTCTCTTGGCCCGACGCCAGTTCATACAGGAAAAGCGGGAAGTTGGGAGGCAGGCAAATGAGTGGTGGAGCTGTGGTCAAGGAGATAGCGCCTAAGAGAAAGCGCATGATGGATATGATTCTTGCTCTGGGTGGCCTGAAAGAAGAAGCATCGATACCACTTAGTAAGGTGAATGAAGAAATCGTCCAACTCAAGACTGATCTTTCTCCATTAACTAGTGAAATCATAGAGTTTCCAGACAAGTACTTTGCAGAATTCTATAATATAGCTGAAGAGAGTAACATTGCAAATCATATCAAGGATAAGGGTATTGTTACTGAAGGAGTTTCCAATCTACAAAAAGCAATAGAAAAATGGGATTCAAGCGGAGTTTCGAATCTATTGGAATTGTTAACAACCACTTTAGCATCATTTGAAGTTACCAAAGAAGTTGATGATAAAAGCGCTATTGATATTCCAGCTACACTGAAACCGCTTCCTGAGCTGGCAGCTGCAATCGAAACAATAGTTGACAAATTTGAAGAAGATTCTAAGAAAGAAGCTGATTCCGCTCTTGCAGAACTTGACACTATAGTTCAATCGTTCCTTGACAACACTTCCGATTTAGATTCGAGCCCAGATGAATCTCTTGATGTTTTACAAAAATTAGGAACAAAGACAAGATATGGACCATTCTTACGTACTACCGCGCAAATCAAACGTGGAAAGCGAGAAGGCAGAATAGATGATGCAACCTTCAATAGGTTGCTTGCTGAAAATATTCTAATTGAATTGCGTCGTGGGATTGTCATGTTCATCTTGAATAAGATGGGCTCCAAAACTGTCATTCAACTAAGTGAATTGATGAAGATACCGTCAGAGATGATACAAAGAGCTTTAGTGAGCATGCTAAAACGTGGAGAAATTGAGATGGTGGGTCTTGAAGGAGATGCACCGGTCTTTGCCCGTATCTTAGGGAAATCTCCTGACACAACTCTAGTTTTGAAACGGATTATACAGCAAATACGAAGTATCATCAAGACTTTGGATGATGAGGATAAACAATCAGTACAGGAAACGCTATCGAAGCTAGAAGGATTACTTGAAAGATTACAGAAACTGGGTGAATACGATGAAACTCAGTTATCTGAAACGATGAAGAATTTGCAGGAACTTGTTGAAACTGTGACAGAAGCGGTAATCAGTGCGAGTTCTTCAGATGACTCGGATGATCTTAGGCTGTTAATATCTGCAGGCCTCGAAGCTTTCACACGATTCAGACTTAAAATAACACTTGAAAAAGGTCCGAATTTGGTATCAGGTGTAAATGTCTATGGTGAAAAGCTGGATCCTGTAGTCTATGAGAAAATGATGTCAAGCTACCTTGAGAATGAGCTTGAACGTGGAACGATGTTAATACTCATTCGAGAACTAGGAGCAATGACTGCTAAAGATCTGACTGAAAAAACTAACATCCCAAGTGATAGAGTATTGCAACATCTGCTTCGTATGAAGCGAGATGAACTTCTTACAATTGCTGGTGAAGATCATGGTTACATAGTATATGATGTGCCTAGAACATTGAGCGCATCTGAGATTGTTATTCAGACAATTTGCTCATCAGCACTTCAAATTGCAATTGCAAAGAGCGATATGGAAACCATTCATGCAGACCTGCAGTCTGATGCTATTGGCAGACTCACAACTGCTCTCGAATCCATATCAAAAGCTCGTGATAATCTAGCGAAGATTGAAATCGAAGGCCAAGTTGTAGCAGAATCATTATTAGCTTCTGTTGAAGATAAGCTGAAGTCAGCTATAATGCGTGTATATCGAACTCGTGCTCGTATACCAAGTACAAGACCAAAGGTAACGATAGATGATCTGATGGATGTTGATGTTCCATCAGTTCTTGATGAATATAGGGACCAGATGGGATATGCACCAATCCTTGGTTTTGGTACAATCGAGTGGGATGATGCGAAATGCCTGGGCTGCAAATCATGCGAAATAGACTGTCCCGAGAATGCAATAGAACTGAAACCAATTATCAATGTACCAAAATTCTTTGAATTCTCAGATGACGAAATGGATGTACTACCAGTCAATAGGTCTTTGTTCTATAAGACAGTCCGTTCTCTTGCAGCAGTGAAGCCAGCAACATCGATTCAACTGAAAGATGATGCACCAGGTTTTGGTACAATCGAGGTCGATCTTTGGCTTTGTGTGGCTTGCCGTATTTGTGTGCGAAGGTGTCCAGGTCCTGAAAAGGGCGCACTTGAACTGGAGTTGAAGTGGAATCTACCTGATGTCATAAAACATATCACATCTGAAGCTTGAAGACGACGCTAAAGTAGCTAATTCGCCATTGCAAAATCGTCTTATATCATAAGGACGAATACGTATCAGTGTCACAATTGATGAGGTCTTGATTATGATTGATTTCTCTCTCACTGAAAAACAACTTGAATTACAAAAGAAAGCACGTGACTTTGCACATGAATACATGCTCCCGCATGCCAGTTATTTCGACAAGACTGGGGAATTTCCAATGCCAATTATCAAGAAAGCCTGGGAAGCTGGATTGATGAACCTAACAGTTCCAAAAGAATTCGGAGGACCGGGACTGGGTTTGATTGATGCATGCATAGTTGTTGAAGAACTCGCTGCGGGCTGTGCGGGAATGACTACCAGTATTTTTGCCAACTCGTTAGGACCAGAGCCAATAATGGTGGGTGGAAATGATGAACAGAAGGAGAGATATTTACGGCCACTCATTAAAGAACCAAAATTAGCTGCATTTGCTTGCTCAGAGCCAGGGATGGGAAGTGATGTAGCCGGGATTAAGACCATGGCTAAGAAAGATGGTGACGATTATGTTCTAAATGGTTCAAAATTCTGGATTACAAATGCACCTTACGCGGATTATTTCACAGTTTTCGCAAGCTTTGATCCAAGCAAGCGACACAAGGCTCTTTGTGCATTCATCGTAGATGCAGACACTCCAGGTGTTAAGATTGGCAGGCCAGTTAGCAAAATGGGACACCGAGCATCAGCAACATCGTCAGTGATGTTTAGAGATGCCAAAGTTCCTGCTGAGAATCTCATAGGCACAGAAAATGGAGGCTTCAAAATAGCAATGAAGACCTTCGCAATGACACGCCCTGCGATAGCTGCATTTGCAACGGGGTTGGCACGCTCGGCAATGGAATATGCACGAGAATATGTCAACAAGAGAGAGGCCTTTGATCAGAAACTTAGTCAATTCGAGGTTATTCAATTCAAATTGGCTGAAATGTTCATGAAAGTCGAAACTTCTAGATTGCTGTACATGAAAGCGGCATGGACAGCTGATACAACTGATGACGCTACGATTCCGGCAAGTGTAGCGAAGGCTTATGCTACCGATGCCGCAATGTGGGTTGCAAGTGAGGCTCTTCAGGTACATGGTGGCTACGGCTACATAGACCAGTTCCCGATTGAGAAGCTGTTCAGAGATTCCAAGCTCTACCAGATCTATGAGGGAACTTCTGAAATTCAACGTCTGATACTTGGAAGGTATATGCTGCATGGATATCAGCCTGCAAGAACACAGTCAATCAAATGGACCGGACAAAAAGCACCTGAGTTCTAAGATGAAATGCAATCAACTATAGAACCCAGATTTAGATACAAAGGGGCCTAAAGAGGGACTGAGAATGGCTAGACTAGCATGAAGTGCTTCTTCGAGTCTAATCGTTTCAGTTCCTTGGTCCTGAATTACATTTATCCAGAAATCGATATTCTTCTTGAGGTCATCCTTAGATTCAACAAGTTCTCTAATGCCGAACCGTGGTCCACCTAACACTAAGATTACAGATTTATTATTCTGACACATTGATACAATCTCATCTTTTTGTCGATGATATTGTACTCCATTCCGGGTCAAACCAATTCGAGTTGTATTTGGTGAGTTTTCTAGGAATTTGATCAAGTCATCTATTTCTAACACATCAAAACCAAAGTACACATCAGTTTCATCGCGCGTAATCGATTCCAATCGAATTGAAGGATACCCCTTTACTACTCGAAATAAGGTGGCTTTATGTTCGCTAACAGAATCAGAATGCTTGACTGGTTTTTCAAGTCCTAAATCTATTTCTCCAGGACGAATCTGAATACCCCACCGGAGATCGCCTTCAGAAATATGTGAACTTTTAGAATCAAGTGGATGGCTTTGTGTGCGAAGAGGTGGGAGAATTCCAGCAAATTTTAGCGCGGGGGATCGAGGGAAGATTCGAAACCTAAGATACTGCGGGGTATCAATGTAGCTAAGTATTTTTGATATCAGAGATGAATCCTTTTTTTGAGTATATTTTTGCTTGGTCGGGTAAATAATAATCCGTTCCACTCGAAATATTGCAAGCGACCGTGCAATCTGCCCAAGTTTTGCAGTTTTTTGTCGAAGATCAGTACTATCTGATAAGGCAGTGTCTGGGATTGCAATCTGTATTGGCATTATATCTCCTCACAAGTCTAAAGTGAACCATATCGTTGTTTTATCGGATTCGGACTGAATTTTCATGTCGGCATATGTCATTGCCTTGACTTCAGTCCTTGTATCATGAATTTCATGATCAATATCGGCACCCCAGATTTTTGCTTGAAGAGTATATACATCATTGGCTTTGTCGATAGTAATCACATCAAATCGTGAATAGAACTGGTAGTTGATATCTATCAGGGATATCAGATGTCCAATCCATTCCACAAGTAATTCTTTCAGATCTGAGCCTTCTACAGTGATTTCGATTGGTAAATTGGGTTCAACTGTTGAAGTGTCAAGAACGACCTCGAAAGTTGCAAGTGCTGCTTCACTAAAGGCCTCCTTAAGAGACGGTGCCCAACATTCGATTGTGATGTCAGCCGTATGTTCATGGTATCTGAAACCTCGATTTGATATCAGGAGCACCTCAAGGCGTCACCACTACAAGAAGCTTAAAAGGCATTTCTAATGGTTGGCGGTCACCAGTTCAATTAGTTCTGGTACAATAGCCGAGGTAGCCAAGCCTGGACAACGGCGCTGGTCTTGAAAATCGGAGTGTTCTGCACTCCTAGACCAAGTTAACCAGTGTGCTTTGCACTCATGAGTTCAAATCCCATCCTCGGCGCCATTATTTCTTCTTGTTATGCTATTCGTATGAGAATAAAAGCTGCGGAGAATACGAATAATTAGAATGAGCCTTCTTCATCAAAAAGTACATCGAATGTATTTCAATCAGGGAAAAACACAACGAGAGATTGCCAAAGAACTCGGAATTTCTAGATCTAGAATCATTACTATGTTCAAAGACTACAGATGGGAATCACGACCAGCTAGACCAAGAAGGGAAGAGGTAGATTCAGATGACGTGTATAAACTGTACTTTCAGGAGGGAATGTCTCAAGAAGAAGTAGCAGAAACCCTTGGACTGAGTTCGACTAGTCCAATTCAACGAGTTTTCAAGGAGAATGAATGGGAATTTCGCGGAAGATGGGGACATGGTCCAACATATGATAGACGACGATTTTCTTCTGAAGAAGAACGAAAAAATGCTAGCAAAGAGAGATCAGAAAAACGCCAACAAGAACTGAAAGGAATGAGAAAGCAACTTTTTGGAACAGAGTGCACATTGTGTGGTACTAGCAACGAAGAAAGGACAATAGCAATTCATCGGAAAGATTTCACTGAGCATAAGCAGAACAAGCTATGGTTGAAGGGTGAATTAGATTCTATAGTCCCTGAGGAATGGGCGGCACTATGTGTTGCATGTCACAGAGGAGTACATTGGATGCATAAACAATACGGTGCAGACTGGAAAGATATTGAGCAACACCAACAAAATAATGATTCACAGGTTTCTAAGGAAAAGGAATGGTACGAACTCTCTGACAAACAAAAGGAAGCCAAGAGAAATGGGCATAGTGAGAATGAAACCATTAGTGAATTACGGAAACGGCTCTTCGGTGAAGAGTGTATTATATGTGGTTCAGATACTCGAAGACTAGTCATCCATAGAAAGGACGGTCGTCCTCATAATCGGAATTTCCTGAGATTAAGAGAGAATCTTGAAGCTCTTGACACCGATGAATGGACTCCATTGTGTCAGAAATGTCATCGATATATCCATTGGGCAGAGGATATTTTGGTCTTGAATGGGATGACCTTTGGAAACAAAGAGAACTAATCAAATCCCATCCTCGGCGCCACTTTCTATTCTTCTAGCCTTATTTGTATGAGAATAGAAGCTGCGGTCATGTTACGTTCATTCAGTTCATGTTTTGCCGCTATAGCAGACGTTAATGTGTAATGACTTTCAAACTATTATGTTGGTGAAACTTCTGGAACTTCCTGTAAATTCATGGTACGATGCAATTTTCCTTAGGCATTCTCAGAGAAAGTATTCTGCTAAAGTTCCGAGTGATGAGATAACTGCAAGAATCGAAACAGTTTGTAATGAATTCAAACCATTCCCTGGTACCAGAGCAGTTCTTGTAAGAAGCCCCGCGACGGATGTATTCACAGGGGCAGTAGGCCCGTTTTTTTACAAAGTCACAGAAGCGCCATACTATATCGCATTCATAGGCACTACCAGTGTACCTAACATTCAATCCATTACAGGATATCTAGGTGAGGGAGTCATCCTTGACGCGACTTCTCTAGGTCTGAATTCCTGTTGGGTTGGAGGTTTCTACCGTCGTGAACCGGTTTTGAAACAGATCGATCTCCAAGAGGATGAACGTTTATTGGCTATCACTCCTATCGGGTACTCAAAAGAGGAATCTGATAGAGTAGGCGTTTCGTCCAAACGATATAGACGGAAAGATCTCGATAAACTCGTCACAAGTGGAAGCTTGAGTGAAAATTCTTGGGTCAAAACTGCTTTAGAAGCAGTGAGAATTGCTCCATCAGCCGCAAACAGACAACCATGGAGATTCCAAATCGGAAGCGACTCTGTTACTGTGTCATCTAATAGCAAGAGAAAGGGATTTAGGGTTTCAAGAAGTTTAGATTGTGGCATTGCAATGCTACATCTTGAGCTAGGTGCACTTGCACAAGGCGTTAAAGGTAATTGGGAATTCCTTGAATATCCAGGTGTTGCAAGATTCAGATTCGATTAGTGTCTCATCCTCGGCACCATTTTCTCGCCGATATCTGATGTGTCCTATTCCCTCACGCAACTCTGATAAGTTAAAACCGTGAAATTCTATTGTAGTAAATCATACCTTGTGAGGTTTCGATAGGTGCCAAAGTCAGAGAAGGAATTGCATGATATAAAACGCTTGATTGATAGTATGCAATCAAGTCTTGTTGAGATGTTTGATCAATTACGGGAATTAAGAGCCAGACTAGATTTAGTTTCCAATTCATCCCCTTCTGAAGATATTCCGGCGGTTGTACCCCTCTTTTCTAAAGTAGAACTTACGACAAAAACTCAGGATTCACCTGAAGAACCAGAGATTACCACTGAAAGTTCACCGCCAGAGGTTGTCAGCGAAGTAACCGAAACTCCAACTACTGAACCGGTGGAAAAGGCAGAATTAGAATATGAAACTCCAGGGTCTGTAACAGCCACTCCACACGAAGATACATCAACGCAACTAACTGAAGCAAAAATTTCACGCGTGCTCGATCCAATCTCCCATGAGTTGAAAACTGGAGAGGCTCCTGCCGAGGTAATAGCTGAATATCTTCAAGCTGCAAAAATGGAATTGATAACTAATTCAAATCCAAATGATAAAGTGGCTCATGACATTGATGTGGTCCTCAAATTCTTGCGAGCTCGAGGTAGTCGTGCAATTAGACCGGAAGAAAGAGATAACATACTAAGAAGAATTGATAGATGGCGAACACATCTCGGTGCCCATTGATGAATACAACGGACTCCGAGCGTTCGGTTATTCAAAAAAAGATTGAACTATAGTGTGATCGAGATCTTCTTGACTTTCGTCTTGGAGATTTTCTTCAAGCCATGTTGACCAGGTTCATATCGGCATTCCAATAAACCAGCCTCAAAGAGAATCTTGATCTGAGCGCTTGCGTTTGCTTCTGTTCCACCGAGGTGTTTTGCTACACGAGTAACATCTTTTTCGCCTTGGAGTAGAAGTTTTAGGATTTTTAGACGGGTGGCTGATGACAGAGCTCGTCCAATTCGTAGAATTGCGTCGTCGTTGCTTATTTCTTGTGTTTCTGACAGTTTTTGCACCTCGCATAGTGTGGAGCAATTGTTCAAGTGATTGTTTAATATAGTTTTTGTTTGACCGACAAGCGTTAGTACGTTATTGACCGAAACTAATCCTTTTTGTAGTAAAACTGATTTATCGAAGTGAGTATGGAGCCAATGGATGTTGATAGCGAGGTTATCATGGGTTTTGATATACTACCATCACATAGTCCAAAATCCAAAAAAGCTCCAAAATTTTCTTGTGTGATATTTCGAAATGGCGTTGTCCTAAATGAGCATTCAGAAATAACACGTGGCGCGTTAATCAGGTTAGTAAAAGATATCCAACCAAAGTGGCTCTGTACAGATAATATATTCGAGATTGTCCCCGACAGTAAGTCATTATTCCGCTTCGTCGAAAAAATACCTTCAGAAACACGAATTGTTCAAGTTACAGGAATACCTCCGAAACAGACAGGTCTCAAAACACTAGCAAGAAGATACAATCTTAGTTTACGTGGCAAGCCATCTCCCCTTGACGCAGCACGGATATGTGCAGAACTAGCCGCCTTGGGTGTGGGATATAGTATTGAGTGCTTCAGTGAACAAACTGAAATTAAGGTCACACGTGGCAGAAAGATGGGACGTGGTGGTCAGAGTGCAAATCGGTATCGACGAAAGCTGCATTCTGAGATCCAACAGATAACACGTCATATTGAGGGTGTTTTGAAAGAATCTGAAATCGATTATGATATTGACATTAGAAAATCCGATTTTGGGTATGCAAGCGCGCGAATAGTGGCATATGCCCCATTACCGGCTCTTCGAGGCCTTGTACAGGCTAGACGTGGCCCTGATTACAATGTAATCGTCGCCCCTGTTCGAAAAAGAACCGAGTTTTTACCATTGGAACCGAAAGCAGTTCCTACAACGTTCACGCATAGATACTTCATACTTGGGATAGACCCAGGAACGACTGCTGCAATCTGTCTTCTTACGTTAACCGGCTCAATTCACTCAATGGTTAGTAAGAAAGGGTTGACTAGGGCAGATATTATCAGATATGTGTATGAACAAGGTATTCCAGTTCTTGCTGCTTCTGATGTACCTCAGGTACCTCACTTTGTTGAAAAGATTGCAAGTTCAATCAATTTAGATGTCTATACACCGAACAAGCCAATTCCAGTAGCAGACAAACAAGAACTAGCCCGAGAGTATTCTAGCGAGCGAAAGATACGAAATTCACATGAACGCGATGCATTAACTGCAGCAGTATATGCATTCAGAAGTATTCACTCAAAATTGAATCAGATTGATAAAAGAATTAGAGAGGAACAGCTATCTGTAGACAGAAATCATCTGAAAGCCCTCGTGATCAAAGGTATGTCTATGAATGAGGCAATTGCCAACCTGACCAGAGAAGAAGCTGAAGTGGTTGCCCCCATCCCTGAACAATTAGTTCCTGAAGAGCCGGTGACTCAGGAGAAATTTGAGTCGGTTTTGCACAAATTATCGGAATTACAGGAAGAAAATCAATTACTTTGTGAGAAAATCGAAGATATAGGACGTCATGTTGAATACTTGAGATTTCGAGAAAGCGAGTTAACAACTAGCCTAGACATAGTCAGTAAAGAAAATTACTGGAAAATCAAACGTGATCGAGAACTTACGAAGAAACAATCAGAAATTATTACCTCTAAGCGTGAAAATGATAGATTACAAAAAAGTGTGGAAAAGTTGGAAAAGCACCTTGAGAAACTAAAAGGTGTAAAACGACTCGAAATGCGTGGTGATATGATTGCCATCAAGACTATACCACACTTCACTCGTGAGAGCATTGATGAATATATGAAAAAAGTAGGATTGAGACCTGGTGATGTGTTACTATTCGAAGATGCTTCAGGTGGAGGTCCTCAGACTGCTAATCTCTTGATTGAGAAAGAGATTCGAGCAGTAATCGTGGATACACCGTTATCACATCTGCCCGTTGAAGAGCTTGTTAGAGCGACCATTCCTGTGATAAAAGCAAAAGCAGTTGCGCTTCGAAGAGTTGATGAGTTTGCATTTATCAACCGTAAGAAATTTGAACAGCAACTTGATGAATTCATGAAAGAAACGCGTGAAAAAGCAAGACGTCAGAGCGAAGATGATCTTATAGAAATTGTAGAAAAATATCGACATGATAATGAGTAGCAAAACGTGACACATTGGATAGCTTTTTATGACTACGCCGCCGATTTGATGTTGAGGAAATACAAAATGCCTGGTTCACACGGTTCACTAACAAAAGCTGGTAAAGTCCGCGAGTCAACTCCAAAAGTTAAAGGCAGAGAGCGTCATACTCCAATCCCTCGCATTCGCAACAAACGCAATTACATCAAGCGCGTTATCAAGGGACAAGTAATTGGGGTCCGCAAGTAGATTTGCGTATTCTAGAATACAGGTAATCTCAAGTGGAGATTACCATCAAAACTTCTTTTTTGTACCCGTGGCATCACGGTGATATTGTCCAAACTCTTTGATACTCTTCAACGAATTTTCTGAAAAAATAGGTCCTTCAACACAAACTAATTGCCCATCCGGATCTAGGGCACATGTACCACAAAGACCGCATCCACATTTCATGTATCGTTCCATAGAAACCTCAATGCTAATTCCGTGTTTAGATGCGATTTGATATAATCCGTGCATCATTAGCTCGGGTCCACAAGTGTATATCTTGTCAAACGTTTTTTCTTCCAGAAGTTTCTCTGTTGCATCAGTCGCAAATCCTTTGTGTCCTGCAGAGCCATCATCAGTCGCGATTTCCAATGTGAAGTTTGAGGGTTTTAACTCTGAAAAGTTGTATAGAACCAATTCATCCTTGGTTTTAGCCGCAACTAGCAAGGTAACCTCAATATTACGAGCCAAGAGGTCTTCAACGAGTGGTCGAAGTGGTGCAATTCCAATACCCCCACCAACCACCAAGGCGTTCTTTGAATCAAGCGCGAAACTATTACCGAACGGGCCTCTTATCCCAATCCAATCTCCGGATTTCATGTTGACTAGGGCACTTGTAGCATCTCCAATTTCTTGGACGGATATACCTAGAGTAGGTAGATTCCAGTAAGAGATGCTCATAGGGATCTCATCGACAGTGGGAACCCACACCATTAGAAACTGTCCAGGTTTGATTTCTACTTCATCCTTCACATCAAAGAAGAGGGTCACTGTCCGATTGGTTTCTTTAGTAACTTCTTTCACACGTACAGACGTTGGAGTGCCCATCAGTTTGTCCATGTTCATTTCTGTGAGCCTCCAGCAAGACCTATGATTTCCGATATGTCTGAAAATCCATTTTCTTGAAGGTACTTGTTCACACCAGATTTGATTTCTTTGAAAATGTCAAATCCTTCAATCATAGCGGTTCCAACTTGAATCGCACTTGCGCCAGCCAGATGCATTTCTATTGCATCTTCCCATGTGGATACTCCTCCAACACCAATAATTGGGATGAAAAGAACGTTGTACAAATCATAGACACATCGAACCGCAATAGGAAAGATTGGTGGTCCGGAATATCCTCCTACAAGATTTCCTAGCACTGGACGTTTCTGGTGTATGTCAATCTTCATCCCGCGTAGGGTGTTGATAGCCACGATAGCATCCGCACCGGCTTTTTCAGCAGCTTTTGCAACAGATACAATATCCGATGCATTAGGTGTGATTTTAGCAAACACGGGGCAGTCCACTGTTTCTTTTACAGCCCGGACATATTTGTAGGTAAGATCTGGATTGTGTGAGATTTGTGAGATTTCAGCATGTGGACATGATAGATTAAGTTCCAATGCAGTGGGTTTCATTTCAGACCCCTTTTGTGCAACTTCAACAATTTCATCAATTGAATTTCCGAAGATGCTTAGTACCACAGGTACTCCAAGACTTTTCAGTTCCTGCATTTCATCTCCAAAGTTATCTATGCCGGGATTTGTAAGGCCAACAGCATTGAGTAACCCACCGTGGGAAGTAGTAAGTACAGGACCAGGATGTCCCTTTCGTGGAATGGGTCCAATTGATTTTGTCACAATAACATCTGCACCGGACTTGTTAACACGATGCATAATTGCGCCTGTTACTCCGAGAATACCGGATGCAAGCCAATATCCTTTGATCTTCAATTTACATCCCTGTGTCGAAATGATTAGGAGTGCGTAATAAGCTCGTTGCTTCTACGACACATTTATCCGTATGCTTGGTTGTGATGTATTATTGGAGATGGCGACTGTGACTGTCTATTTGGTTCCAACAACATTTGGATTCTTCATCCTTGATAAAGAGAGTAAGGTATTGGGTGAACATTTGTTCTATCCCAATGTAGATGATTCGTTCAATGAGATTGCAACAATCAACGAAGGGGATCCTACTGCGGTACTGCAGACCATGGTGGATAAGATAAAAGAATTCGGAGCAGAAAGCGTGATTGTTGATAATCCAATGCTCAGTCGTGCAGTTTCCGCGATAGATAAGATTCCAGTTACAGTAGAGTTGTTATCATCTGTAATTAAATGGTTTAGAGATACTCAGGACAGCTATCTTACGAAAAAAGGAGTTCTAGAATCACCTGAAGAAATCCGACGATTCAGACAAGAGGTTTCTATGAAACTAGCAAAGGCTACCATCAGTGCAGCCAGTGAGGAGAAGGACCTCCTAGTTAAACATGCAATCGATGCTATTGGTGAGATTGACACTTCGATTAATCTTGTTTCAATGCGACTAAGGGAATGGTATTCGCTTCATTTTCCATCACTTAGTGGACTCGTCGAAGATAATGAACAATTTGCACGTATTGTGAGTGTATGTGGTAGCCGACTTGATTTCACTGATGAGTTACTATCTGAAGCCAAAACTCCTGAAAACTTACGTGCACAAATAATCGGTGCAATTTCCAAGGACATTGGTGCAGATTTGAAACCAACTGATTTGATTGCAATGCAAACGCTAGCGAAATCAATCACTGATTTATACATCGTTCGCAAAGAACTTGAGGAATATGTTTCTGATATGATGAAATCAATCGCACCTAATATCACAAAACTTGTAGGTCCGCTTGTGGGTGCAAGACTAATCAGTTTGGCTGGATCACTGAAAGAGTTGGCAAGGAAGCCCTCTAGTACGGTTCAGATATTCGGTGCTGAAAAAGCACTATTTAGGTCCCTTAAGACAGGAGCTGATCCTCCAAAACATGGTGTGATTTTTCAGGTTGCTGAGATTCATTCCGCCCCGTACTGGCAAAGAGGCAAAATTGCTAGAGCTCTTGCTGGCAAGCTATCAATTGCGGCAAGGATTGATGCTTACTCTGAACGTGATTTAGGAGCAAGTCTTAGGGAACAATTTGAGATTCGCGTGAAAGAGATTCAGAAACAAAATCCTGAAGCACCTCCACCAAAACCACCTAGGAAAATTACTAGACCTCAACACAGACCCTACGGGGATAGGGGAGGACAAAGAGATAGAGGAAAAAGAAGAGGAGGTAAACGTCGATGACTTCAGTGAAACCTCATAAATTTCCAGCAGTGTTCTTCGTTCAAGATGGAGCTAAACGTACAATAGCCACACGAACATTGGTGCCCAAACAAAGTGTGTATGGAGAGAAATTAGTTCGTGTTGAGGATCACGAGTACAGAATGTGGTCTACAAGGAGGTCAAAATTGGGTGCGGCTATTCAAAAAGGACTCAATGAAATGCCAATTCAACCAGGGTCTCGAGTATTATACCTTGGAGCTGCATCTGGAACCACAGTAAGTCATGTTTCCGATATAGTGGGACCAACAGGGATAGTATATGCTGTAGAATTTTCACCACAAGTGGGGAGAAAATTGATTCAACTAGCTGATTCACGTACCAATATCATCCCAATCATTGATGATGCGAGACATCCAACACGTTATGCATCACTCTTGGGACAAATCGATGTTGTCTATCAAGACGTAGCTCAAACAGATCAAGCGCGACTTTTTGCGGATAATCTCAAAGTATTCTGCTCTTTTGGAGCCTACGGAATGATAGCAATCAAAGCCCGTAGTATAGATAGTGCAGCGCCTATAGATAAGATATTCAAAACGGTTGTTTCAGAACTAGACAATTATGGCCTTGACATTATAGAAAACATCGACTTGGCACCACTA
>Ga0209976_10001065_pt1 | contig 16513 bp, 31 predicted proteins | sample SumtaG_FD_182806 | JGI IMG/M metagenome (GOLD analysis project Ga0209976, IMG submission 182806) | Deep subsurface microbial communities from Indian Ocean to uncover new lineages of life (NeLLi) - Sumatra_00157 metaG (SPAdes) (version 2) | ecosystem: Environmental > Aquatic > Marine > Oceanic >...
TCAGACTAGGCATCGTTACCCCTTGCTGGTACACTCAGCCAGAAACGAGTAGGCGTGAAGCTATAGTCATCGGCGTCTTCGATCTGGTAAATGTAGCCTCGTGAGTCATATACCTTCAGGCCATCCCACGCACACATGTGGCCACGGCGGCCCTTGATGAACCCTTCCAGTAGTCCAGCACCATATGTTAGGTGGTTGCGGAAGGCCTTCGCCCCGTTGTCGAATACCGGTTGTGGTGGACAATCCGCAGAAGGGGCACATGTGGGGTTCCTTGGGAATGGTACCAGGCCACACCCCGTGACCGAGAAAGCCCACTCGCAGATCTCTTCCATACTGGCCACCTTCGGGAGGTGGGACCAAGGGTGTGGAAATGGGTACTGATGGCGAGTAATGTCGAATAGTGGGAAACGTGCGAGTGCTTCAAGTTTCCACTCAAACAGCATACCCACACTAGCCGCCACACATTGGTTCTTATTGCCTTGTATCAGATTCATCGACAGATGCCTCGGATCGCTTTGCAAACGTGGTCATAAGGGTGGAGGTTTTCAGGGTCACGCTCAAAGTTGTTCCACGGGCGTGGCACCGGGATCGCAATCCCACCCGCCTTCTCAAAGGCTTCGCAGTTCTTATCCCTGTCGTCGATCAGGATTGTGTTAGGGCCAGCCAACACCTCTTTGTGAGTGCAGATAACCAGCTTGCTACGATACTCAGGGAAGTGCTTCTTGACCCAGTCGTACTTACCTGCCACACACCCGGATGAAAGAGTGGGAGTGGTGGCGAAGTATGTGTCGCCCCACAGTTCAAGGTACTTGACGAACGTGTAAGCCAAAGAGTACTGAGGAAGCCCGTACCAGAAGTCGTAGTCGAGAGCGTCCCAGAACTCAGCCGCCGTGAGAGGTACGTGGCCTTGATGATCCCGGAGTTTGTTGCACGCCTGCAAGATGTCCCATTTACAATCTGGTGGGTACTCAGACTCATCGTGCATTGTCACACCGTGCTTCCGCATGGCGGGAATGACAAAATCAACAACGACACCATCCAGGTCAATGAAAATAAGAGCACGTTTCATTTCAGTCGGTGCTCCTAACAATGTCGTTGAACGCGCAACTGATCTCAAGCACCTCCTCCAAAATCAGGCGATTCTCAAGGCATAAACGGACAATTGGACCTTGATAGATCAAGCAGTAGATCACCGCCTTGCACACGTCGCGCTTTAGGCCTGTACTCGCTGATATACTGTCAAAAAGCTCAGTCGGTGTCGGTGTTGTTGTCGGTGTCGTTGTCGTTGTCGGTGTCATTGGATTCATCGAATAGATCCTCCTCGCCGTAAGACTTCTTTCAATATGGCCTTGTCAAACGCCTGTCGAATATCTGAGACTTTCCCTACAGTTAATCCACGGCGAAGACAGAGAGGGATAAGAGGCCCTTGACAGAGTAAACAGTATATCACTTCCTTACACACCTGCCGATCTGTGCCAGAAACCTCGGCGATCTCATCAGCCAACTTATCCTCAGTCATTCTTGAATTCATCGAATAACTCCTGTAGGTCTTGATCTAGTTCTTCTGTTTGTTCTGTGTACTTCGTCTTCCAATACTGTCGCCAGTTAGCGGGCCCAAACAACTTGTCGTACTCCTCATCGGTCCATCCGGTGATGATGTAAATCTTCATCCCGAACTTTTCCCATATCGGCCACTTGATCCGTTGGGCGATGGTGAACTCGTACCCTTTAGGATTCTTCAGGTCGATCCATCGGTAGCCGTGCTTCGGGTGTATGATGTAAATGTCCGGAATGCCTTTCTGCAAGGCGTTGCCGATCATCCGCTCAACGTGCCACCCTTTGCGCTTCACGTACTCAATGAACTTCCGCTGGATGATGGCCTCTGGGCCGGTCTTACTACGAAACTTTTTCGGATCGATTGTAGGCGAACTCCTTAAAGTGTTTCTTACGTGCGACGAGGAGTCCGAAGGTCATCGTAGCGAGTCTGCAAGGTGTTACGTTCTTCCGTGGTGAGATTTTGAGTCTGCAACCTCACCTCTAGCTGAGTGCATTGCTCCTGGTACTTTCGCCTGTTCTCAGCCAGGAACTTGTTGATCTCTTTTTGCGTGAATTGTTTGTCATCTTCACTGGCATTCACAAGTTCTGTGGCTGTCATAGTGATTCCTTTGATAAAGCGTTGGTGATCGCCGCCTCATCAAGCAGGCGTTCAAACAGCGAGACATCCAAGTTACCTTCGGCAGCGAGGATGCGTTTGCGAAGAACCGTTTGGTCTTCTTCAGACAAGGCGTCGACTCGTCTATGTAGCCACCTTTTATACATCGCCGCAGGGATGGTGTCGAGGATGATTGCTGCGCATTTGCGGGCCTCTGCTTTGGCTTCCCTTTGTGTGGCCCATATGGCATAAGGGTTAACGTAGAGGAGTGGGCTGGCCGGTATTGGTTGCTGCCTCGCCGTGATCGTGGTCGTCCGATCGAAACCCGATGTATTGTTCCCACGCCTGTATTGATTGCCTTGAGTGTGGACGGTCACTTGAGCGTTCGCGGCCCCGCACAGAAATATGAACAAACCAGCAGATAGTAAAAGCCAAAAGATAGTCCAAAAGGTCGCTTTAAGTATTTCGTTTTTCATGTTCTCAGCTCCGAAGAGTTAAAGTTCAATCCCAATTGTTGTCACCCCTCGACCAGATCATCGAGGTTGTTGTTGGCCCTGCTCACCATTTCGTTGAGCCCGACCCTCGTGTTGGCGATCGCCGACGAAGACGTGTCATACCAGTTCGTGGGGCTCTCCAGAGCCCGCCCTTGAAAGTCGATTCCGAAGTGCAGAGGATGCTGGAGCGGTAACACCTTCTTCAGCTTGTCCGAACAGCACAGGATGATGATCCCCTTGTGCAATGCGGCGAGTCCGGTGTCCCGGCACAGGCTCACCTTCCACACGATCTGATTGATTACGCAGGTAGCTTCGGTGAGTCTCATAGTAAGCCCCTCACTGAGACGAGTAGTTCGTTGAGTTTTCCATGCCCATTCATGGCCCGGTTGTTACAGTCTCGACGGAGATCAGTCACGGCGTCGCGGATGCTAGCGTGCCAGCGCGTAAGATACTGATCGTATTGCCTCAAAACTCTGAGGTCTCCTTCGATATAGACACCAAGTGCCCTTACCCTAAACTCACCCTCACTATTGAGGACGATGATACCCTTGCGTAGGGAGACGTAGCCCAAGGAGTCTGTTGTCTGGCATTGCCAGACGATTTGGTCAAGTGTTGCGTCTTCAGTTTTCATAATAGCTCCTTTATGTTGGAGTAGAGTTCATTGAGCTTGCCGTGACCTTCCATGGCCCGGTTGTCACAGGCCTTCAACCCCGTCCCAATCGTTGTCAATTACCATTTGAGCGAACCAAAATTGAATCGCCTTTCGTAGCCTTTTGTGCCCTTTCACACCTTCCTCGATCTGGTGAAAGCTTGAGCTTTCGCGCGGAGTGTGTAGAGAGACCGCGACGTGGTAAGACTGTCCAGTACCTACTGGTCTCCACCTCCTGTTAAATGGGAGAACGGTTATGATACCTGTTTCGATCTTGACCTTACAGATAGGATAAGAACCTCGAAGAACATTGATAACATTCGGGCCTTCGGTTGAGAGGCGGAAGTGCGGTATCTCTTGGAGAACACTTAAGGTCTCCTCCAACCAGTGCAGAGCTGCGAGGCTTGCGGCGATATCACGATTCTTTTCGGTGCGCTTTTGTGCGCGCATCTCTTTGAAGTTCATAGTATTATTACCTTTCTACACTTCCAGTTGTTAGGTGGGGAGAGGAGGGTTTAAACCTCCAGAGTCCGAAGACAGGTGTGTACAGCACCGTGGCTCACTATTGCCAGCCTCCCCAGTTGTTAGGTCCGATGCAGTCTGATTATTCGGAAGCCGAACACGTACACGCTGTAGTATTCGAGAATCCTGTCAGCGTACGTATAATGACAACATTCCGTACACAACGGGATCAACAGATACACAGGGCGGAACACGCCGGTCCAGCAACGCAGTTTGCGATTTCTATCGAGCTTCTTGTCGATGTTGCGTTCACTCTGTGTCTTGTACACTATTGTGATCCTCCTCAACGGCTTTGATCTGTTCGTCACTGAGAGCTTCGGAGACTGGTTTGAGTTCACCGTCCCCACACTCAGAGAGATCGGACATTGACATTCCAGGTGCCAAGCTGTTGGTCACCTTGACACATGGGCTCACTCCCTTATACCTGCCAGATTGTACACCCAGCGAAATGAAGGTGTTGGATCTAACAGGCTGGCAAGGGACGAGTGCGGCCAAGCCATCCTGGAAGCATTCGAGATCTCCGTTGAGTCGGATCTCAGCCTCAGTGTATGGCTGGACCATTCGCGTCTCGATCTCTGAGGCTGCTTCGTACAGTGCATCAACACAGTCGCACAACGATTGATGTGTCCATCTGACTTGCGGTCGCAAGGCTTCCATCGCCACACGAGTGATTGCATAAGCCACATCATGCCGGTCAGCGTCGATGCTTCGCAATCGCTTGACCAGCCCGTCAATGATCGGGTCGAGGGCTGCGCGTCGTTCTCTCTTGATGTACGTCATTCGTTCGGACCTCCAAAGTGTACTAGGTATTCGATAGCTGCCAGATTGGCAGGTGTTTGAGGGCAGGTGAAAGTCCCCTCCCCGTGGTCCTCTATGTTCTCGAACAGGGAAGGTACGTTGGGAAGTCCCTTGGTACCTTCATTAAGGTTGAAGGATACACGAGGTGCGTTCATTGCTTTGTCGTACTCAAGTCGAATCATCGCTCAATCTCCTCTCCAAGGTAGTAACAGTAGTCGCCCAGGATCTGATACTTTTGAACAAACTCCGGCTACTCCTTATGCGGGGATTGGGTCGAGAACATCATCATCACACTCTGTGAGAAGGACGTCGACCAGTTCGGTCTTGGTCATTTGAATCGCGTCGGAGTACCCACCCACGCCCTTCTGGATAATCAAAGCGATCAGTTGCGGGCGGGTGAGAGTGTTGAGTTGGTCTTTCATCTTTTCTCGTTCTTTGTTAAAGGCTCGCATTCTTCGGGTTGACTAAACCGTGACATCGAGGATTTCGTCATGACCCTCTTGGGAAATACGAACCAGGTAACTATCCTCGCTGATTTTCTTCCCATCTCGCCAGAATGTGAGCGTGAGGGTGCCAAAGAGATCGGGTCGGTCATCTGACATCTTAGGCACCTTCCCTTGCCCAGAAATTGCGTGCCAATGCGAGTGACACAAAGGCGTCGTAAAGAGCCTCATGAGGCTTACCAGGGATCGAAAAGCTCATTATGGCTTTATGGCACAAATCTTCTTGTGCATCTATTCCATCCGGCAGCGCGTACATCGAACCCACATCGAGTGAACGATAATGGAAAAGCCGTGTCGGCCAGGTGCTGATCTTGTTCAGGAACACCAAATCAAACGTGCCGACGTTTTTACCTGTGGCGTGAATGTAATTATCAGTAAGATGGCCAATAGGTAGATGATCCTTGAGCCAGTCGTAGAACCGCTCACCTGCGTCATCTTCCCACTCACCACCGCCGTCGGCGATCTCTTCCAACAATCGGGCATTCATCTGCAACGCACGAGGGGTGCCTGTAATTTCTTCATGTTTGATACATGCTCGGAATGTCGGACACTTCAGCAGGGGTTTGGCAGGGTCATGGATCACGGCCCCGATCTCCAACACCTGGCAGGTATGAGGGTCAAGTCCGGTGGTCTCAATGTCGATTGATACGTAAGGTCTCATAGTTGCTCCGTGTTCAGACAATTGAATGTAAGCTACCAGCGTCTTCGCCGAGCTGTGTGGGCTGGACTTGAACCAGCGACCGCCCGATTAACAGTCGGGCACTCTACCAACTGAGCTACCACACAGGATGTGGTGGGCTTTCCCCACCGCGTTACATGTTGCCCTCCACTACCATCTCAGTGAGGTTTAAGTTCCGTTGGCCATACCCTTACCTTAAGTATACCACAGAGATGAGGGTTTGTCAAGTCACTTTGAGAGAGTTTTTCGTAGATGGTTGACCTCGGCCTCGGCGCGCGAGCACCGAGCAGCATGAGCACCCAGCAGGGACACGAGTTTGTCGGAGTCCCGTACTGCTACGTTGATAAAGAGCGAGGGGGCCCTTTTCGCTTCGGCTGTGAGCAGGCTTGCGTTCAAAGTGGCGGCAGCGAGGGTAATCTCCTGATGCTGATCGCTCAAAGTGTCGATGACGTTCTTTAATGTCCGACGGGTGAGTTCGGAATTTCTCATGCTTTCCTCTTCTTTCTGCGACGTTTGAGAATTTGCTCATACTTAATGTCCGAGATACGTTTTACGCCTTCAGGCGGGGTCCACTCAGTATCCAGGCTTGTAAGTAAGCAGGTGCCGACGTGCCGAGACCCTAATGGCTCCTGGTTCATTCATAGTCCCCTATGTCGATGTCGAGTCTATCCAAGGCGATGATCTCTCTGGCAGCCTCAAGGATCACTTCCTCAAGGGTGTCTGCATGCTCATACGCAAGATAGCCACTGGCAAGAGGCCCGTCACAGTCGCTACATGTGGGGTCTTCATAGTCGGCGAAGCGTGCGGCGTATTGATCCCCGTTGAAAAATCCCGCAGATCTCAGCTCAAGGGTGTAGTCAAGTGCCTGTAAGGCTTTGATGAGGGCATCAAGTTTCACTATATCAATCCCTTCATTTCATTTTCGAGCCCTGCTTCTTTAATGCAGGCCTGAGCCGCCAAGACAATTGTTTCCTTGACAGTGTCAGCGGGCATATACACATCATAATGGTTGGGAGCATGACTCAGACACTCAAGGCACCTCTTGTCGTCAATATGCCAGAAGAAGGCCGTGTATAATGCCGAGCTTCCAACGACGGAGGAGCGGAGTTCCAGGGTGAAGTCATAACGGCGTAAAGCCATAATGAGCTTTTCGATCGATTTCATTTTCATACTTTGACCCCATCGTAGTATCGTTTATTCATTCGTGGTCCCTTCACTATCAAGTATACACCAAGAATGTGGAAAGTCAAGCACCCTCTGGTAGATTTTCCCAAACTTTGTCGATCCGCTCCAACAAGGCCTCGCCTTCACGGGTGAGCCAGGAAGCCAAGATGTTACTACCATGCTCAGCGTAGCCTTTAGTATTCGCCCAGTTGGCGAAGAATAGATAACCGGCATAGCTGCCGAAGTGCCGTTCGGGGTGGTCATCCGCAAAGAGACGCAAACCATCACGTAACCATTCGACTGTCTCCTTGGGCATCCCGCAGTTGCAAATGTCGAGATCATCAAGTAGTAAGTTGTAATCTGTCAATTGAAGAACTCCTTGTCAATTTGCTGATCTTGAATTTTCTTGACCGTCTCAGCGGCCGTCATAATTCCTCCGAACCCCACTCCGAACCTTACCATTTCACAGACACGGACGGTCTGGTAGACGTCCTCCAAAAGAATGTACACCACGATCACTTCGCTGGGGCCCATGCCTTCTCGTCCTAGCTGTCATATCAGGTGCCTTTGTTCATTGACTTCGCCAGAAGATGTTATCTGCCCGGTCCACAAACACCGTGATCTTTTTCATGCCTTTCAACATCCCACTCCGAGGTAATCCACATCGTGAGCAGATTCCTGCGCGAGACACAGGCCAGCGGGAGTTGTGCCGGCATTGCTTGCAACAACCCAGTGGGCGGCCGGGGACACGGGGAGTGTCGATATGGGCTCCATTCATATCAGGCTCTCCAGCGAACTCACGTCCATACAAGGATCATCTTCTTCATCCAGTTCGTCCAACTCCTCCACATCAAGAGGCTCGACATAACAGCCATCCTTCAAGCCAGTTATTCCGTGAGGGGTGATGTTGACCTCAAGGTTCTCACCGCAGCCCTTTTTCCCGGCCCAGTTTTCCATGCTCCGGACCCACGACATCCCAATAAGGGGCACCTGATCCCTGTAGGACTCTACGACCTTCACAGTGACCTCTGTGACGGCCTCAACGCAATCTGGACGTGTGACACTCAATACCTCATCGTGGACGTTCAGAGGGGCCACATGCCAATCCTGGACACCATGAGGCTGGATGTCCCAGATCTTCCGCTGAAGCTCCTTGGTAATCATCGCTCCAGGGGACTGGATTAGGTGATTATTGGCGGCTCGGATGGTGCTGGCCTGTATCTGAAAGGCAGAGCCATATAGTGCGGAAGAAATGGCTCCTGCTGGGGTCTGCTCTCGGTCACGTCGGACGACTTTCCAATCCAGCTTTCTCCAGGCAGAGGGGACGTTACGAGCGAGATTATAAAGGGCCTTGGCGATCTTGTTCTCCAAGGTGAAGCGTCTCCGGAATCCGAGGAACGATTCCACATGTTCGGCCGGCTCCTTATAGCTAATGTGCCCGGTCCCGACGTCCCCATGCTGTTTCAGGGCTTGAAAGTCTTCGGCGATCTTCTCACGGGCTTCCCTGATTCCGGGGTACTCGTTCTGCAAGCCGTCGAAAGCCCTCTCAGCTACCTTTTTCGGGATCGATAGTTTCTTGTTGATCGTGTTGGCGTCCCCGCCATACAAGGTAGCAAATACAGCCTGTTTACCACGGGTGTACATATCGATGTCCCCACCGTCGGCAAAGCCTTTTGAGGCCTTGATCTGCTCCTCGGTTTTGTCGGGATACAACTGCAAGGCCATTGCCGTGTGGATGGACTTCCCCGCCAGAAGATCGGCACGTAGTTTCTCGTCCTTGAACACCGCATCAGCCAGCGTGACCTCGAAACCGTCGAAGTCACCACCGCACAAGATCATCCCTTCCCACTTGAGCGGGAAGGCCGACCTCACCTCCTCCGAGCCTTTGATACCTTGGGCGTTTAGACCTTCCCCGCCTGCCATACGAGACGATAGGGTGCCGATGACCTGGAAGGCGGCATGGAACATGTTGGCCTGAAGTAGCTTGGTGTATAACTCCACCTCTTTGGACGCGACCTTGCAGTGCAGGATCTCGTCGGACCGTTGAGCTGAGAGGGTAGGACCCATAAGTAGGAATCCTTTACCCTCACATCGCGGGCAAGCACCGGATATATCTACACCCTCACCGAGGCACCGAACACAAAGTTCGGCTCCAGGTTCCTTACCGGTAGCTAAACAACGCGAACAGTTTCCATTACCTTCGCAGGCGATACACATCACCCCTTCGTCGTTAGGTTCCGTACACGAGCCTCCACAACGAGCACATCTGCACGATCCTTCACACTCAATACAATCGCCGTTGTATAGCTCCTCATCAAGATCCTCACGTAGGACTACATAGTCGGTTCGGATCTTTTCTAGGTTGGCCTTCTTGGTCGACTTGTCGATCAAGGTGGCCTCGGACTCATCCATGACCTCTCGGATGTATCTCTTCACCTGCGAGGGCTTGTTGATGTTTACTGGGGATGCCGCAAGCACCTTCCCGGATTTTGAAAGTAATTTGGTGACTGCCTCAACGTCGACATTAAAACCGTGCCATCTAACTGCGGCGACCATACAGGCGAGCACTGAGTCGTTGTCACCGGCTTCGGGGAACTGGAAGTACTCGTCGAGTAACCGAGTATACTTGACATCATCGCGACCATACCGCCTAGCTTCTTCATTCTCTCTCCAATGTTCGATATCAATATGGATGTACTTTGGCCACGCATGACCTTTCGATTTGTTGTTCTTGTCAAACACTTGCCAATCTTCCCCGGCATTTGAAATGGCGAGAGCAAAAGGCGCGTAGCCTAACTCAAACAGTTTGCCTGGTCGCTCAGGGTAAACGTCCTTAAACGAGTGAAACTCAGGGTTGAGTCCGAGGCAGTGTTCCGCAAGGTACTTCAAGCCACGGGCAGGCTTGAATTTCAGTACCACATCTTTGAAGTTGGGGTCAACTTGATCTTCCTTACCCTTCTTGATCCTGTCGTACACACCCCACTTCGGGGCGTTCGGGTTGGCCCTCTTAGCGAAGAGGATACCGTCCAACTCGACTAAGTTCTCAAGGATGTCCCTCAAAGGAGCAGCTAAAGGGGTGGGTACCTTGGTGACCCTGATCTCGTGTCTCGCCATAAGCACCTGGAACTCACCCTTACGAGAATGAAGCATCAAGCACATCACGTTCTTTGGCTTCAGGCACGGCCCTCCACGTGCATCCCTCTCGGCCTGTACCATAACATCCATCGGGATCTCTCGTGGTATTGCTTTCTTCGGCAGTAAGCTCCACATAGTGTGAATCTTGCAGAGATGAAACATATCATAACTTGCGTTGAAAAAGACGCAAGTGTGAGCCATGAAGTCTTCAATCAGCGAGAGTGTATCTTCGACCGGCACATCCCACAGATTGTGCAGATGAACATCACCGTCCTCAAACGCCCACTGAATGAGCGTAATGAGACCATGAAACCCACAAGTTTCCGTATCGATGTAGTATGCGTCTTTTCTGAATCTAAGCATATTTCCAGCCATACCCTCCCGCTGTTTTATGGTTTCCTTTACCTTTACAGACTGCGCAAATATTGGCGGCATGATAACTTTCATAGTAATCTCCATTAACGGGTCAGGTATTCAATTTCACACGCAGGACAATCGTAGTTGCGACCTGTTGTATCGCAACAAGAGTTGTAACACGGACGGAAGCATCTAGGACATTCCCACACATCGGAATACTTGTCGATGACGAAGTCGCCACAGTAAGGGCAGGCATAAGTCATAATCCATTAGCCTCCGATTCGTATTCGCACTGAGGATATATTTCGTCGCCTCCAATCCAATCGGCGTAATTTGTCTCGAACATGGCTTGGACAACGTTGCGAAGAGTTATCGCGGCTTTGTTCTCCTCCAGGTGGTCTCGTATGTTACTCGCGACCCTTTCAAGGTTCAGAAGGTCAGGCATACGCCATGCTCCCCTCGTCATCATCATCGTCATCGTCATCGTCATCGTCATCGTCATCGTCATCGTCATCGTCATCGTCAAACCATCCGGGGTCGTGCTCCTTTAACGCCGCATCAAAGGCGTCAGAGATTCCGATGCACTCGCCCACATTGTCCCAGTCAGCGTTCTCCAAAGTCGCGATCAAATCTTTGTAGATCCCAACTCTCGTGTATTGAAGAGGTACCCTGCTCTCAATCGAACGAATCATGTCACCGGCTATTTGTGTTCCACCTCCCCATCCCATCACGCCACCGCCTTTCGTTTTGTTGCACGCTTGAAGAAGCGTTTGACTCGCTTCCGACTGTGATACCGAGCGGCAAGCTGATCGGTAGTGCCTCGCTTGAAGAACCGTTCGACATTCCCACGGGAGTGATAACGAGCGGCAAGCTGATCGGTAGTGTCGTCGAGCGAGGCTTGACAGACATGGAAGCGTTCCAGCACTTCTAGCACCTTCTGAGCGGGGGTGAAATAAGTTTCACCACCGATAGAGCCCCACAAGGTTCCGACGTAATCCCCGCACCCATCAAGGACAGGACCACCAGAATCCCCGTTTCGGGCTATGGCGTTGACCACTTTTCGCCACCCTTTGACTGTGCGGGTGTTACTGAGAGTTCCCCACCGCTGCCTGTAAACTCCGTTACCATAACCTTGGACCGCCAAGTCGGTAGTAGTAAAATCCACTTGAACAGTGAAGGGTTCACACTTTGGCGTCTCAAGGAGTCTGATAAAGGCAAGGTCCATCACGGAATCAGTACCAATCACAGTGCCGAGAAAAAGACCCTGACCTGGGAAGTAGACCTGGACGGTGTCTTGTTCGCGATCTGCCACAACGTGATTACATGTGACGACGATCCGATCTCGGATAAAGGCTCCGCTGCCTGCGCTGGATTCGTTGCCTTTGTCGGCAACGATCACTCGAACACACTGCTCTTGAGGGCCTGCAAGAGTTGGTTGCTCAGGGGTTTGGCCAAAGGCTGTGAACTGCGAAAAGAACAGGATGGTGGCGACAAGACAAGTAGTGAATCTCATTTTAGTTCTCCGTGATTGAAAGTTGATTGAAAAGAATCTTGCGAAGATCGTCCAAGTGGTCATGATGCTACCTCTTTTACAGTTACAGGCATGGAATCAGGGATGGCAGGTTTTACTATCACAGGCAGAGGAACAACATCGTCGTTTGTAAGACGGACGGCGTTGAAATGTGACTTGGCGGAGTATACAAGGTGACCCCCTAATTGAAGGGCTTGGTCGTTGGTTCGTGCCTCGGCTTCAGTCACATAGGCGTCACGCCAAGTGAAGGCCTTGACTTCCGTCGGTGCTATATCATTTGCCTCTACGTGTACCCACAAGGCGGCTAACTCATTGAGGTACAGCCCCTCCCCTGTTGTGAGCAGATCGAGTTCATCGTATTGACTAAGATCAAGTTGTATCATGTCTTCCTCCATACTTAAGTATACCATATAAGTCGGAAAAGTCAAGTGGAAAATGGAAAAGCGTCAGAGTTTCCACTCTGCCGCTTCGCCAACGTCGTGTCGTGTTTCACTAGATCTCGCGCTCCAGACTGGCCGCTTGCTCTTCCACCACCTCCCACTCACCCTGAACGCAACGATAAGGGGTGTTTGGTAGAATCCCTCCTTGACCCACCATTGCGACCCGACGTTCTGTCGCCCCTTCAGCGTTAGTGACATCACTGATTAAAACACCGTCGTCACCAGCGGTTACAACACCGTTGAGGCCAACTCTTGCGATTCCCCGATAACCAACGGTTGCAGTGCCTCCGTTGTCAGTGGTTGCGGACCCCCAATCACCAGCGGTTGCGGTTCCATCATTGCCAGCAATTGCGGTTCCCCGATGACCAGCGGTTGCGGTTCCGATGTAGTCGGCGATTGCGGTTCCATCGTTGCCAGCGGTTGCGGTTCCACGATAGCCAGCGGTTGCGGACCCCCAATCACCAGCGGTTGCGGTTCCATAGCTGCCAGCGGTTGCGGTTCCGTCATCACCAGCGGTTGCGGTTCCGTCATCACCAACGATTGCGGTTCCACGATAGCCAGCGGTTGCGGTTCCAAAACAAACCGCCGCGTCCGGGGCTGCGCGCTGAATATAATTTACTGCCTCTTCGCGACTCCCGCACAAACTGACTTCTCCGCATGGAAACTTGCACTTTCCACCTAGGTCCCGTACGCTGCTCCGTTCGACTTCGACGACTAACCACTTCGCATCGGCAAATGGCAATAGGTGATGTGAATACCCTTCACCCCAGAGGAGGCCGTGTAGGCCGTGGCCGCACTCATCATCATCCCGCCAGTCGGGCGCGACAACAGGGCCAGACTCCGGCCACACGAAGCCCTCATAACTCGTCATGTCTGAATTACATGTGCGCAAAATAAGCACTTTATCTGCCATTACTCATCTCCCTTATTGTCTGAATGGAACAACTACTTAAAAGCAACAAATAGGTCTCATACAGTCCGATACGTTTTCTCTCTGAGGCTTGTTAGCCAGGTGTCCAAAGTGTCAAGCTTCATTTGAAGCTCGTCTCGCTCTTTCTTGACCTTTATCAGAGCGTCAGTCGGGTAATACTTGACGAAGAGTTTCTGTCTCAACTTGTCTTTGTCAGCCTTTAACATCCTGTTGATGATCTCGACCTCTTTAATTTGCTTGACGCAGGTTTCGATCTCCATCCGCTGCGACGTGTGCATGTCACGTAAACAGTCATTCTCATTCTGCTTCATAATACAACGCCCGATAGCGGTCTTGTTCCGTTCCTTCAGGAGTAGGACCTCCGCTCGCAACCTAACCCCTTCCCGGGCCAAAGCCTCGTTACTGGCTCTCTCCATTTCCAGTTCGTCCTTGAGGCTATCAGTACTCTCTTCAAGAGAGCTTATGACTATTGCGCCCTGTTCAATTTGTAATTCGATTCTCAGCATGGTTACTCCTATATTTGAATGTCGTCCATGTCGTCCAGTTTGTAACGTCGCGGCCCCGTGCTCTCGTACTCACAGCGGAGTTTCACAGGGAGACGCCAGGTGATACCATAGTTCTTGTTCACGCCGTGGATCAACTGGCTGGGCTCAGTGAAGCCAGCGAGGGAGTTGTAGGCATATGCGTCGGTAGCAGGCCAAGCACCATTGATAAGCATTTCGCCGTTCACCTCGGTCGTACTACCGGGGCGATGGAAGTGACCGCAACAGTAATAGCGGATTGGCACCCCCTCACGTACGTTCTCCAACGCCATGAGGCGGTGGCGACGTTTCTCCAGCCCGTACCACGGAATACCAAGGTTGCTCCGAATATCGTCACCATGGAAGATGTGGAAACCCACACCGCCAATATCAACATTTGCCGAGAATGAGTTCGGGATAGTGAAGCTGATGTTATCAATCTCACGGCAGTACATCTGAGCCGTCTTGCCGATCAGGTAATCCCAGTTGTCATGAGCACCATGGTAATCCTTCTTAGTGCTACGACGCCCATGATTGCCGGGGACGTAGATGACATTCACCTGATCGAAGTAGGGAGCCATATCCCGGTACATCAGGGCATGTAACTGCCCGATGGCGTGCGAGTTCTTGAAGACGTTCCGAAAGTAGGACCGACCCACAGCCCCGTGGATCTCACCTGACGTGTGGTCCCCATAGGCCAATACAGTGAGAGAGGGGAACTTGAAATGCGGGGATAGTGTCCGTTGCGTCCACTTCAGGGTGGCATCGACCAGGCGTTCTGCTCGGCACATCGAGATGGGGAAATTATACTCTTCCAGACCTCCTGTGTCGTCGCGAGTCACGACCGCGTCGTGATGGCCATCACTCAGGTGCATAACGAGGTGCTCTTCCACCAATTCCTTGGACTGCTTATACATCGGGCGAGCCTTCGGCAGTGCCGAGATGGGCCTCACACGGTTGTCCATGTCATCGACTATCGCTTGGAACAGGCCTTGCGTATTAGCAGCGGACTTGAGTTGGCGATTGGCGAGGTTACGTTCCTCACGAAGATGCGCATTCTCGGCTTGAAGCTTGAAGATCTGGGCTTCGTCCGGCGTCACTTCTGTTTGAACTTTCACGTCTTTATGTACTATTCCACAGGCGATGTCACTGACAAGAGACCGGCTGACTCCGTGCTTGGTTCCTATCTCTTTTTGGGTGTACAGCTTTGACGCAAGTTCACCCTTAATGTCCTTGACAGCGTCTTCAGTAAGTTTTGTCATTTCGTGTCTCCGATGATATGTGTTTCATTGAATGGGTGATTTTCAAACATGTATTCAACGGCTTCAAGGAAGTGCTCACCTTTCAAGGTGAAGAGCCGCTCCTTCAGATCGAGGGACGCTAAGTGCTCTCGCTGGCGGTTCAGTTCGGAAGGGTTAGTAATCAAAGTGACGGCCTTGTCGATAAAGTCGACGGGAATGTCGAAGTTGTTCTCATCCATGTCGATCTGGTTGTTCAGGTACATACCCGCCCTATTGTAGAATCGATCACCCACAAGCGTCAAAAAAGGTAACCCCATGTAAAGGCTCTCGATGAGCACGTTGTAGCAGCCGAATGGGAACGAGTTCAATGAGAAGTCGTGCATTTCGGCGTTCACCATATAGTCGAAATACTCTTGCTGGTTGTGCAGGTGGCAGTTAGGCACGAGCTGTTTCACGTCCCGCATGAACGGAGGCAGTGCGGCATATCGGTTGATGCCCGGAGACGCGAAGAAATGGAATTCATGGCTCAATTTACGAGGCTCGCTGGATGCTGAGCCGGTTGCAAGAGCTTGTTGATGTTCCTGCTCATACTTAACGTATACTCGCCGGTTGATCTCAGACAGCAGGGTGAGCAGGGTGTGGTTGTACTTGTCAGGGCCCCAGACACAGTTTATCCTAACAATACCATCATCCTGATAGTTGTTCTGCCGTGGTGCTGTTGGCCACGCCGGTTCCTGCGCCAACCCAGGGAGTAGTACCATGGTCTCAGCATACTGGTCGGTCGCGTCCTTCTCCACATCACCACCGATGAAGTAATCGATCTCGTTACCTTCTCCGGTTGTGTCCGGATGACCATAACCAACGGCCTGGATTGGGGCCATCCGCAGATTCGACATCCAGATGGACTCGTCGGTCATTCCAATGTCAGGGTAGTAGACCAGAGCGTAATCGTTGTTCTTCACCTCCTCAGGAATAATCAACTCGCTTTTGGGCGTGAAATAACAATGATGGACGTGGTCGAAGTAATCCAATACTACGGTGTCAGGCATTCTGCCGGGTTCTCCGGTCCAGATCAGGGTCAGTTCGTACTTACCCTTCAACTGTTCCACCAAAGGGGACGCCGATTTGTAAACGGCGTGGTTCCTGTGCCACTTGTTGGTGACAATAGCGATGTGCTTCTTCTCACCTACGGCACGCGGGGTATTCTTAAACTCCGGGAGGCCTTTCTTACGTTTAATGGCGTTGTTCATGATACGTTTCACCCTCAGCACCGCTGCTGGGTTGTGGTAGGTCGAGGAGAAGTATAGACCGGATACCGAATGGTTCGGAGGTAGCCATCTCTCGTCCATCAACTCCAGGTGGCGGTGCAAGTTCATCTGGATCTGCTTTGTTGGGG
>Ga0209976_10001066_pt1 | contig 16510 bp, 22 predicted proteins | sample SumtaG_FD_182806 | JGI IMG/M metagenome (GOLD analysis project Ga0209976, IMG submission 182806) | Deep subsurface microbial communities from Indian Ocean to uncover new lineages of life (NeLLi) - Sumatra_00157 metaG (SPAdes) (version 2) | ecosystem: Environmental > Aquatic > Marine > Oceanic >...
TACAACAACTGCAAGCGGTATAGATATTATTAGTGGGGTCACGGATGGTACTGATGTTTATTGTTCCTTCATTCTGGATGTAAGATAATGAATCCAGTTGTTAAACCGGTTGCATTTTTTAAGCTGGCGGACGCGAACACGGGATCGCTCGAACTAACCAAGGCCAACGGAGAATACTTGCGCGTGGCCGCATTGGGTCTGCCGCTCAACATGACAGGGGCACGCACTGTCGGGTGTTGGTTCAAGGCGTCTACGTTGCCCACATTGACAAATGTTTTACATTCTATCGACCACGACACAAACGCCAGTATACGCAACTGGATTTTCTGGCTTACCTTTGAATCCGGCGAGTACAGGTTCAAGGCGCTAGTTCGGCAGGAGGGCAGTCAGTCACTCTACTATTGGACATGGGCGGGCGCGGACACGAATGCGCACCACGTCTATTGGCAGTGGGACCCATCGCAGCCATCTGCGACGGAGCATGAGGTATGGATAGATTTCGTTTCCCAGGGCAATGGGACTGCGATATTGTCACCAAACCTTACCGCTAGTGACCAGCCAAACACAGACTTCAAGGTAGGGTGGAACCAGGGGGTGAATCACTGGGACGGCTTTATAGACGATCTACGCATCTACGATTCCCTTGTGACGATCAGCATCGAGAGCGGAAACGCTGAGCTGGCCGATGCATCAGGTACGGTCGGCTATTACAAGTTCAACGGTGACCCAACGGACGAGAGCCCAGGCGCCGACGACCTGACTGAGGTCGACGGAACCGGTGATGTAACGTATGGAGCACCGCTTTTCTGATGTCGTTTCCTGAAAACAGAGCCCGCCTCGGTAGGGCCAACGGCGCCTGGGTCGCGATCACGTTTGCGCATCTTGATGCTCTTGTAGCGGTGATCGAGCAACACCGAACGTTGCCATCGTCGAACGAAGCGGCACGCGCGGGGATTCGCGCAGCCGTTGGGGCGCATATAGCGGGGTTATCCGACGCAGAGGTGTGCGATGCGATCTGTCAGTTTGAAATGGCGATACCGCAGCCAGTAGTTGACTACACAAGGGCATTATTCACATGAGAAACTGCCACGAACACGCACTCACCCCCGGCTCGCTGTCCCGATAACCGCCTGCTGTGTGGCGAGTAAGAGGGATCAGAGAGATGACAGCTAAACCTATATTTGCAGGCCAAAGTATAATTTAAGTTACCCTCGATGGAAATTTAATCGACGGCGAAGAGTATTTTATTGACTAACAGCTTATTTTAAGGGAGATTACTAAATGGCAAAAGTAGTTAATATCACAAGCAAACCTATGGATAACACCTTGGACTCTGTTTCTATTAGGTTTTATTTAGTAGCTAATGATGAAGTAAATAACACACTTTCTAAAAGATTAAGAGTGGAGGTTACGGGAACCCTAGATAGAGATGACGGGGAGCCTTCCGGCTCCAAAACCTTAACTTATTCTGTCGAACAAGATTCTGATGTTGGTACTTTTGGTGCCGGAGCGGCTGCTGAGTTAAGAGCGCGGTTGAAGGATCTTTATGATCAGTGGTTGATCGACGAAGGAGTAAACTAGTTTAACGCTGCCCTCTTTGTTCGGTTCACATAGAAAGGCGTTTTAATGTCTACAAAGTCCCCTGCGGTTATTTATTTAGATAATAACGCTACTACAGAGCTGTCTCACGACGTTGCGGGCGTTGTTATGGACATGGTGCTCCACAATATCTATGGCAATCCAAGCAGTAGCCACGAAATGGGCACAAAAATACGTACGGTTGTGGACGCTGCGCGTTATGGGGTTGCCCAGAGTTTGGGTTGTAGTTCGGAGGAAGTTCTATTCACAAGCGGCGGCACAGAAGCTAACAACTTAGCATTACGCGGAGTTTATGACGCCCACACAGGGCCACCCAACGAGATAGTTGTCTCTGCTGCTGAGCACTCTTCCGTTATTAATACGGTCGAGGCTTTGGCTGGAGAAGAGGGGCACCGTATAATTCCGCTGCTGCCTACTGGTGAGCTAGACCTTGAATGGGCGGAGCGTTTGATTACAGAAGACACGACTTTAGTCTCTGTGATGCTGGCAAACAATGAAACAGGTGTTATTTTTCCGGTCAAAGAAATTGTAAAATTGGCACATAAACGGGGTGCCCTAGTACATTGCGACGCTGTTCAAGCTTACGGTAAAATTTCTATTAATGTCACTGAACTTGGTGTTGATTTATTAACTTTATCTGGACACAAAGCACACGCTTTGCCGGGGGTAGGTGCTATTTTTATTCGAAAGGGGGTTCAAGTACGCCCCTGCATTACTGGCGGCGGGCAAGAATTTGCTCTCCGCTCTGGTACTGAAAACTATATTGGAATTGCGTCTCTTGGGACTGTCGCTAACGAAATTACGCGCCGTAACGGTGGTATGGAGTCTGGGCTGAGAGATGCTTTTGAAATGGGGATTTCTAAAAGAATCCCGGACATAGTGATTAACGGCCGGGAGGCACTGCGGGTTCCAAATACCAGTAGCGTTACCTTTAAGGGAGTTCACGCCATGTCAATGCTGACGGCGCTTTCAGAGCGGGGTGTTCTTGCTTCCGCGGGTTCGGCCTGCTCCTCGGGCCCTACGAAGCCTTCTCGCGTACTTTTAGCATCGGGTTGTTCTGTAGATGATTCCTTAAGTACAATTAGGTTTAGTTTTTCCAGAATGTCTAAATTGATGGATGCAGCACGGGCAATTGAAGCCTGTGTTAGTTGTGCCGAAACGTTAAGGCAAGGTACAGATTCTGTTGGTTAGCTCTAACAAAGGAGATTAAAATGGGTGATGTAGTTGCATGGATTAGTGCCAATTGGCAAACTGTAGTTGGGGTGACTGGAACAGTTGTAATGGGAGCGAGTATTATCGTGAAGGCGGTAGCTCCTTTCACCGCGACCACTAAGGATGATAAGGCTGCTAGCTGGTTAGATAAGGTGCACGGTTGGTTGTCTAAGATTGCACTTAACCCCCCGAAGTAAATAGTTAAATGCGGTAGAAAGGGCCCCTTAACCGGGGCCCTTTCTTTTGGGTGACTGTAATTTCCCCTTTACATCGCCCCCCACCTGTATTATTTTAAAGGGGATGGAGGATGCAGTGAGCAAACCTAATATTTTACTTGTAGATCGTACCCTTGCCCCTGGTATGCAAGTTATAGACGACTTGAAGCTTGAAGTGGTTGATCTTACATTTATGTTGCATGCAGCGGAGGCAATTAAACGCGTAAAGAAAAATTCTTATGATTTAATTATCCTGGGGGATAAGCTGAAAGAAGGCGATACTTATGATGTCGGCTTAGAGTTGAAAACAGGTAAAAAGAATCGTCGTACGGCTGTTCTTTGTGTGGGGCATCACCTTGGCCGTGCCAACCGTTTATTGCACCTTCTTGGAAACCGCGCTCTATTAGGATCAGCGCCGGGGGCCACGCTTAAAATTAAAGCGTACCTAGAAACAGAGAAAAAGTAATTGGAGGTGTACCATCCCCGAATTACCTGAAGTGGAAACTGTAGTCCGATATATCCGCCCCCTTGTTTGGGGGTGTGAAGTTATTGGTTTTATGCAGAGGCCAAACCAAAAGAACCCGGTTGATATCACCACTGAACTTGTCAGAGGGAAAAAAATTAACCACGTGGGGCGTGTAGGTAAGTACATTGTTTTCAGCTTAGACGACGGGTATCTTGTGTCCCACCTCCGCATGACGGGGCAGTGGTTCTTCACCGATAAAGAAAAACCAGCCCCAAACGCAGAAAAACATTTTCGCTGGGGGCTTACAGTCCGTGATTTATCCGGGGAATTTTCAGGGTATTTGTGGTTTAATGATCCTCGTAAGTTTGGAACTTTAGAATGGGTTTCTTCCCTTTATAACTACGAGGTGTTTGGTCGTTTGGGGCCGGATGGCCTTTTACTTAATGACCCTAAGGTTATATACCAAGTTTTTTTAGCCGCTCAGAAATCGCGCCGTCCAATTAAGAATTTTCTTTTAGACCAAAAAGTAATTGCAGGGGTAGGCAACATCTATGCTTCTGAGGCCTTGTTTGAAGCTAAGATAAACCCTCTCGAAGCGGCTAATAAACTAACACAGTCTCAAGTAGAGCGCTTATGCAGGGCTACTTATCGAATTTTTAAGCTCGCTATTGATTTGGGGGGCTCCTCCATCTCAGATTATACTGGAGGCAGATACCACGAACTTCTTCGTGTTTACGGACGAGTCGGGGAGGACTGTTACGAGTGTAACCGTCAAATTGAAAAGACAACACAGGCGGGGCGCAGTACTTTTTTCTGCCCCAAATGTCAAGGAGTCGAAGAAAATGAACTTTTTTAGATATTTTTCCAGTTTGTTTAGTGACTTATTTAAAACCGCGGCGGCTTCTCCTGAAGCCCCGCGTATTGAAGGGGAGGATTGGCCGCCTCTCCCATTAAAGTTCCCTGACGTTTTCCAACTAACAAAAAACTTTCACATCGACGAGTTTGCTTGTAATGACGGAACCCCTGTTCCTAAAGAGTTGTACGGTAACGTTCTGGAGCTGGCGGAAAATCTACAAGTGCTAAGAGACGCGCTTGGCGTTCCGTTAATTGTTGTTGACGGTTACCGTACCAAAAGTTACAACAAAAGTATTGGAGGGGCCGACGTTAGTCAACACCTTGTTGCTAAGGCAGCAGATATTATAGCTGCCCCTCACCGTTTACACCTGGGCAATGACATCGATGCGCTAATCCGTGCAGAGAAGATGGCAGCGGGGGGTATAGGGTATAACACTACCTTTACTCACTACGATACGCGGGGAACCAACTATCGTTGGGCGATTTTACACAAGGGCGTGTAGCCCCCTTTACATCTCCCCCTAATTGTTTTATATTTAAAGTGAACATCCGTGTGAGGTATCCAAGTGACTGTAGGGTTTGATTCTTCTGTTTGTGACATTCTTCGTAAACCACTTCAAGAGCACTCTCGTCGTGGCCCCGGAGGCAGTTATAGCTACCATAAGGGTAGCGACGTTATTCGCCGCCTTAACGAGGCTTTTGGCCATGCTTGGTCTTCTGAGCGGCTTGAAGAGCGTGTGATTGATGACCAAGTGCTTATTCTTGTATCTATTTATGTGGTCAACAAGGACGGCGACACGGTTACTCACCAAGGGTATGGCAGCGCTCAAATTGCCCGCCATAAAGGCAATAGTGCGATGATAGACCTAGGAAATTCCTATAAATCAGCGTATACTAACGCCCTTAAAAAGGCCGCTGAGCAGTTTGGTATAGGTCTAGGCGACGATGAAGACGCTGTTACCAAATCTAACAGCAGTTCTGCCCCCAGAGCCGCTCAGAGCCCTCCCAGGGCGCCCATGCAGGCCCCCGCGGCGATGCCCGTTCGCACTCCAATGGCCAGCCCCGCGCCGCTCCCCGCGCGCATGGCGGCGGGTGGCACCCGGCCGCAAGCCGCTCCCCCCGTGATAACGCAGGACGCGATTGATCAGGTTCTCGACCAGGCTCAAGCTTCTGTTGGAGGTCCCAGCCCCGCGGTGGTTTCTCCCGCCCCGGACCTCACTAACCTCGCTATCAGTGATACACAACTTAGGGCCCTTACTAACTTAGCTCGAATGAAGGGTTTAGATGAAAAAACATTAGTCCAATCAGCTGGCTACGGTGATAAGAGGTTCAAGGACCTTAACCGTACAGAAGCGATGATGGTAATTAAGCACACCAACACTTTACCACAAGGATAATTAATATATGGCAAATCCAGAGTTGGTCGAGGTTACTCTCGATGAACATGGCTTCTCCTTCTACGTGGTTAAGCTTCCGCCGGAAGCCGTAGAGGACAAGCTGGCCCTGAACTCACCCGAAACAGGGCTTATTTGTCGGATGGAGTACCAAAATTTCCTCTATTGTGAACTTGTTGTTAACCTGGAGCGGATGTACCGCTTCATCGCTGAGAATACAGGCGGCGATCAAGCCGAACAAATTAAAATTAGGGAAGAAGTTGAACGAGAAATCTACAAAGTCAACCCTAAACTAGATCCTTCCGGTCTAATTATTACAAAAAGCGGCGTAATTAAACCCGCCGGTAAGGGGGAGGGAGAGCCCCTAGTTGAAAGCGCGGACTGGGATCGAATTCTTGACGATTTGAACCCGTTTATTATCTTTGAGGAAGTAGACATCCTCGAACAAATCCCTCCCTTGTTGGGGGCCGAAGGTGATGATAACGAAGGTCCTCCATTTTTAGATAGCTTTGATACGGTTGAGCTGAAGTGGGAGCGGACGAACATTGTACTGAATATTCGTAAGTTCTCGCCGGATGATCTGCCCTTTATCTTTGGGCCCGAGGTATCGTTTCGGGAAGAACTTCATTATAAAATTCACATTATCCAAAAGTGCGTAGACAAGGCTGATTCCGTGTTCGCTCTTTGTGATGCCATGGGAATTACACAAGAAGTTCAAATCCCCACCTTGGCGGCCGAGCTATACTTGATGTGTATTGAGGTTAATCCGTTTCTTAAAGCGGAAGATGTCGACCTGGATGACATTCGCAGTAAAAGCCGTAAAAATAAAAAACGACGTAAGGTTCCGGAGAGTAAAAGTAAACGCGGCAGCGGTAAAAAGTTTGCTGACATCACGCATAAAGAGCTGTTGACTTTAGCAGAACGAATGAATAAACGAATTGTTGGTCAGCCTGAGGCAGTAGAAAAAATCGTGGACACAATTCAAATCTCTAGTTGCGGGTTGAAGAATCCGGAGTCCCCGGTTGCTGTTTATTTAATGTGTGGTACTACCGGTGTGGGTAAGACTTTAACAGCTAAGGTACTTGCTGAGGAGCTTTGTGGTTCCCGCGATAATATGGTGCGAATTGATTGCTCGGAGTATACGCAACAACACGATATTCAGAAGCTTATCGGCGCTCCCCCTAGCTATGTGGGTTATGAAGACGGGGGGTTTCTCACTAATGCTGTGCAAAGTAACCCCTTCTCGATCGTACTCTTTGACGAAATTGAAAAAGCGCACAACAAGCTGTTTGATTTGTTGCTTCAAATAATGGACGACGCGCGGTTGACCGACGGTAAGGGAACAGTTACTGATTTTAAGGAGTGTATTATTCTTCTCACCTCCAATATCGGAGTAAATGAATCCGAGGCTGTTAAGAGCACAATGGGGTTCGGAGACGCCGGTTTATTGACGAATGATAGGCGCGAAGAGGCATTGAAGTCGGCTCTAAAAACACGCTTTCGCCCAGAATTTCTAAACAGAATTGATGAAACACTTAGCTTTAGGTCATTAACTAAAGATGACGCGCTGCACATAGTAGACCTCCTGCTTGAGTTGGTTAAAGGTTACCTGGAGAACAAGAAAATCGTAGCTGAGTTTACCGACTCTGTCCGCGACATGATCTTCGACAAGGGGTTTTCTAAAAAATTTGGAGCGCGTCCTCTCCAGCGTGCCATCGATAAAGAGATTGTTCGGGCCTTGGCTAAGAAGTTCTTGCGCGGCGAAGTGCTAGAAAATACTAGGATTAAGGTAGACTATAAAAACGACAAGTTGGTGGTGCGCAACCTTAAGTCTCGCGCCGCGCGCAAAAAAACTACAATCGTAAAGGGTGGCTAGTATTATGAATTCTTTAGTAGTGCCCACTATTTTTGAAAAGTATGAAGGTGACAGAATGGCGTGGGATATCTATTCCCGCCAACTGAAGGATCGTATTGTTTGGCTGGGGGGAGAAGTTACTCGCCCCACGGCCAATACCATCGTCGCTCAATTACTTTACTTGGACACCTTGGATAAAGGTAAGGATATTTATCTTTACATTAACTCTCCGGGCGGGTCTATTGCAGCCGGAATGGCTATTTATGACACGATGAATTATGTTGCCTGCGATGTAAGTACTCTTTGTGTTGGGCAGGCCGCATCCATGGGAGCTTTTCTTTTAGGGGCCGGGGCTAAGGGTAAGCGTAATATCCTCCCAAACGCGGAAGTGATGATTCACCAACCCTTGGGGGGTGCGTCGGGGCAGGCATCCGATATTGAACGACAGGCAAAGCATATTTTATCACTGAAGGTCCGGTTGAACCGTTTAATGGCCGAGCACACGGGCCAGCCCCTGGAGACCATTGAGCGAGATACTGACCGAGACCACTACATTACTGCCGAAGAAGCCGTGGAGTACGGAATTGTAGATCGCGTTGTAACCCGGCGCGACAAGAGTTTATACGAAGAGCAAGAAGAGTAAAGGAGGCATTAACATGGGAAGAGGAAGAGCTTTTTCCCCCATCGAGGAAACTATTCTTAGAGAGAACTACGATAAAACCATCGCCGAACTTGAAAAGCTTCTAAGCGAGAGTGGTTATAGCCGCTCCCGTAAAAGCATTAACCGGAAGTTAGAGAAAATGAGGGAAGGTGGGCAAGTCGGGTTTAGAAGTAAGGACACTGTAAGGCGATCGTACCGTCAGCGTAACCGCCGTACAAAGCTACCGGAGACATCTCCGGTGCAAGACTCATTTGATACTGGTTTGGACTGGGATGAACTCGCGCAAGAATAAACCTAAGCCACAGTACTGGCGGATTATCCAGCTAATTCGTAAAATGCGCTTGCGGTATAAAGAGCGAAGCAAGGGAGAGTCGGGATTTCATGTAACCGTGGATGACTTCGGTATTGTATTCCGATTCCGCCCTGGACAGCCCATGGCAGCATATGCAGGGTGGGATATAATCGATGTAGATTTGGAGGAGTACGAGCGGAACCCCCTAGCCTTTGGCAAAAACTTGATGTGGTTGCTGATTGCAAAGGGCTACATGGCTTATCTCCGGGGGCCTGACGGGGCCAACGCTAGAATCTTCAGGAAACTCCTCATTGATGAGGGGTGGGCTCGTCGTATTCTTGATAAGCGTTTAGAGTTGTATAAGAGCGAGCCGCGTCATAAGTTTATGATCGAATTGAATAAACAAATGATTAAAAAACCTGTGCATTTTGTTCTTACTTATTATCCTAACTTCTTTGACTATCTGTGGTAACCTATGCTACTAGCTCTAGCTTTAGTTATATTTTTTGTTGCTCTCATTGGTTTTTTGTTCTATCTACGCGAAAAGTTTCTTTTACAGAAGGTTGAATCCGCTAATGAGAGAATAGGAAATTTAGTAGAGGAAAAACGGAATTTAACTAAGAAGCGCGACGAGGTAATAGCGGATCTAGCGGAGGTCAAACGAGTTTCCGTTGCTCAGGCCGAGGAGATTCGTAAGGTGGTACACCAAAGAAAGAGCTCTGAAGTTCGCACAGGGCAAATAGCAGAACAAATGGCGCCTTTTCTTGAAGACTTTCCCTATGACCCTAAAAAGGCTTCATTTCTGGGCAACCCTATTGATTTCGTTGTGTTTGATGAGGAGGGGGTCCATTTCGTTGAAGTAAAGAGTGGTAAATCCCGACTTAGTAGTGTGCAAAGGCGCATAAGAGACAGTATAAAAGCAGGCTCTGTTTCTTTTGAACTGTACAGAATAAAAGGAGAATGATGGGTGGAGTTACAGCAAAGGAAATTTTCCTGCGGGCCTTCTTCAGTCCGCGCGGCGTTGTACGTTTTGGGACATACCGTAACTGAAGCGGCACTTCGTAGGTGGGCGGGAACTACCGCGGAGGGCACGGACGAACGTGGCATGCTGCGTGCTATTGCACACTATGGCCACCGGGGAAAAGAGTATCAAGCCGAATCTGGTAAGCGCTCTTGGGATTGGTTACGTGCTTCTTTGGGCCGGGGGCGGCCAGCTCTTCTTTGTGTGGACCAGTGGAACCATTGGGTTACTGTAGTGGGGAGGCTGGGCGCGGAGCTTTTAGTTTTTGATCCCGATTCTTCAGACGGCCGGCGCAAAAAGTACAGTGGTCTTATGGTGTACTCAAAACAAGACCTCCTTACTCGGTGGATTTACACAGATGAAGAGACTAACAAGCAGACGTATTACGGAATTTCAGTTATTTAAATGGAGTATATAATGAGTACGATTAAGATTTTTAAGTGCCACCCCGATGCTATTATCCCCCAGAGACAGTCTACGGAGGCCGTTGGTTTAGATCTTCATGCGGTAGAAGATTTTATATTATATCCCGGTAGGCGAAGCGTAGTGGGCACGGGATTGGTCGTACAACCGCCTGAGGGGTACCACACAGAGATTCTGTTGCGCAGCGGTATGGCCTATAAACACAATGTCATGCTTCTTAACGGTGTTGGTTTAATTGACAGGGATTACGCGGGGCCGGCAGATGAACTAAAGATTATGTTGTATTGCGCTCCTGTTATGCATGCCTCCCTTGGTATAGATCTTAAGTCTGCACATGCAGTATACAATAACTACTCCCCCATAGCCTTTAAAAAGGGAGATAGAATTGCTCAGTTGGTTATTAGAAAAACATACCTACCGGAAGTAGAAGAGGTGGAGTTCGCCCCCGGAGACGACCGGGGAGGTCTAGGTAGTACGGGGAAGTAATGCCGTTTCCTCGCGCACCTAAAAAGCCGGTATCTGGTACCCTTAAGTTGGTTATCCGCCCTCCCACCGCGGGCACTTTTGGAGAGGAAGACCCTCGGGCTGAGTTTAAGGACGAGGTTGATTTTTCTGCGGGGATGGGGTTTAATCTTCCTCGTGGTTTTTCTGCGTACACGACGGTTCAAGAGGTTATGCGACGTCAGCGGGAAGCAGCGCTCCAACAGGTACAAAAGTTGCGAGATAAGCTAGCTAAATGTGGCAGCTGTAAAAAAACAACGAGCCCCGTTGTCTTGAGCTGTGTGGAGATCGAGCTTGAGCGAGCTTATTCTATATTTATCTTAAAGGCTGAGCACGCGGTTAAGGTTATCTTGGGGCAACGCCCCAACGGCGATGTTACACTTGACTTCAGTGCTGGTGGTAAACAGCTATCCTTGATTGTGGCACTAGCGGGGGTCGAGGTAGGCATGTACAGTAAGGACAGTCTTCAAAGTACCGCTACATTTCAGTATCCCGTAGAAAACGCCCTTACTTATTATTTTGATTGGCTAACTGCGGGTGGCTAGAGGAGTTAAAGACGTAGTTTCTGGCCTAATCGATGTGCCTAGAGGTCCTGGGTGCAAACGCTGTTCTTACACGGGCCGGATGACTTGGTATTTTTCACGTATACTCGACGAGCCCCCCGTTTGCCATGAATTGCCTTGTGTTTTTTGTTATCAGGAGGAGAATTAAAAATGAGCGTTGTTGAAGATAAAATGCCAGTGGGCGAGCTTATGAAGTCCGTAGAAACTTACCGTAAGGAGAATTTGGGCGTATTGGATTTGGCTAGTTTTTTCTCCGCCTTTGTTAAAGTTAATTCTGAGCTTTGTGCCATCCGCGGTGACCTGGACGCTCTCAGTAAACGGATATCTAAGGTGGTTGCGGGTGTGGGTACTTTACGGCAGGGACTAACCGACGATATTATAGGTAAGCCCAAGCAACAGTAAGGTTTTGATGTGAGTGTTATTAATAAAAGAGCAGCGGCGAAAACGTTAAGCTGGCGTGTTATTTCAACGGTAACGACGGTTGTATGTGTGCTGCTTATAACAGGTAGTCTCGCCGCGGCGGGAGTATACGCAGTTATCGACACCACAATTAAAACAGCACTCTTTTACGCGCACGAACGTATGTGGTCAAGGTCTGATTATGGGAGAGAAGATGGTTGAGCGCCGAGTGGATAAGCCCTGGGGGTGTGAAGTTATATGGGCAGAGACTGAAGAGTACGCTGGAAAGTTACTTTTTATCAAAAAAGGACATAAACTATCGCTTCAGTACCACGAAAAGAAAAGAGAAAGTTTCGTTGTAGATCGAGGTAGGCTTAAGTTCCACTGGAAAGAAGAGGGTGATTCTACTCTAAGAGCAGTGGTTATGGTTGTAGGCGACCATTTTGATATCCCCCCTGGGATGGTACACCGCATGGAAGCAATTGATGATTGCTGTTTAATTGAGGTGTCTACTCCGGAGTTGGACGATGTGGTTCGTTTAGAGGATGATTATTCTAGGATTTAGGAGTTAGTAATGGATACGCATAAAATTAGTTCTTTGTTGGCTAGTCTTCACGACGCGCTTAAGGTGGTTGAGCTTTCGATAGAGTTGGCGCAACAAACGACACGCTTTCGTAATATGCTAAGTCGAAACGCTTTAGAAAATGTAACAGCCGGAGCTATTAGGGCCATTGTTCATCTGGAGGGTGAGCTCGTTAAAGAGCTTACAGAATAGATCTAATTAAATTTCTGCGCACATTCCCCTCCGCGGTACCGCGGAGGGGTGCGTACACTAGAAGAAAGACTTTTGATGTTAAAGCAAACGGTAAAGTGTAAGGTGCTTGGTCATAGTGACGGGCCGGCCTGTGAAACCTGCGGCCGCGCTATGGACTCCGTCCAAGTGGAGGAAGCGGAAGGTAAAGTTTACAAGGCTCACTACTGTTATTACTGTGTAGGTAAAGGAAGTACATGCTCGAAGTAGCAACAAGACGGTTAATGCGCTTGCATTTAACCGAATTTGATGCTACAGAGGTGTACGGGATATACGGGAGCAGCAAAGATGCTCTCGCTACACGAATGCGTTTTCTTCATCCTGCCGCAGCAAAATCTTTTCGCGCGATGTCTGCCGACAGCCGCGTGCGTTGCAGTGATATGTTACGAACTCCGGAAGGAAGTTTATCTAACCGCCGGCGTAAGGGCAAAGGTTTGCGCCCGGGGTGGAGCGGGCATAATTACGGGTTTAGCATTGATATTGTAGTAGGTTGGATGCTCAAAACCCACGGCATTAACAAGATGGAGCTTGACCAATGGATGGCTTCCCACGGGTGGTATTGTCATAATATTCCTGGAGAGACAAGAAGTTACGAGGCCTGGCATTATAACTATTTCGGGGAAGAGGCAGAGCACTATCTTAGCTTTCGCGAGGACAGTAGTAAACGTACGTGGTCCTCACCCATATCCCAGAAAATTGAGGAGTACTATGGGCACTGGTGGCAGCGCACCGATATTGTGTCCGTCCAACGCGCCTTAAAAAACCTTAAGTTTTATGAGGGGGGCTTGGATGTATATGCAACGTCACCTACAAAGACAGCGCTTAGATCTTTTCAGAAGGAGTGGGACTTAGCGGTCGATGGTATCGCTGGCCCAAACACGCTTCGTACTTTAATGCTTGTTTCTGCAGAAAAGGTACTTGTAGATGAAGTCTGTTAAAGGATTATTCCGTAAAGAGAAGCGCACACATAAAATCATCGATTTGGTTTTAGCGGGGATTATTACGGCTGTTGTAGTTGTGATTAGCAGAATGTAATCTCTTTTCCGAAATTTAAAAAGGCCGCGGACAAAAAAGCAACTGGATTTTATAAATTGGTTCAAAAAAACGATTAGGGGACACTGGAGCACCAATCGGGAAAATTTTCGGCCGCGTATAGCCAAATACTAGTTTAATACTTACATACACTTATAAACATAGCGATCCCGCGTGGTTTTTGTCGGGCGATAGGTAACAATGGCAACTCCGTCAATACGAATAAACCAAACAGGGCAATCCGATGGAACACCGGGGCAATCACGTACAGATTGTGTAAAAAGCTTCGAGCTTCAAGTAACCGATACAGCTAACGTAACTGGTCCTTGGGCTTGGACCGTGATTACTCCTGTGGATTCTGTAGCTGTAGCAACAGGTTTAAATACCAACGACGTTCGCATTACACCGGACGTTGAAGGTTCTTACTTATTTTATGTCATTCGTAATGGCACGGAACTGTCTTATACGCTAGATAGCATTGGTCAAAAGATAAGTACGCAAGGCGGCGCTGCCGTTTTGTTAACTAACGGTAGACGTATTCCAGCGGCCGGAGAAACAACCCAGTTCAATGCCGATTTCGGTTGGACTGAGGCGATGGAGGATATGCTCCGTAACGACATCTCTTTAGAAGAAGAGGATGTCTCTGTTACAGGCGGTCCGTTTAACAAGTTAAACTTTAAAGCTACAGGTGGGGGCTCAGTACTTGTAGCCGATGCTGGTTCTGGTGAAGCTACAGTTACTATCTCTGGGGGAGCTGGTGGTGGGGGAACTGATTTAGATATTCAAGATGAAGGTGTCTCCGTAGAGGCAGCAACCGCCTTTATTGATTTTACAGGACCCAACGTAGTTGCTACAGCTTCCGGGACCAACGGCGTTCGAATAGAGGTTACGGATACTAACACTGATACTCTTCTTGGTGTGGAAGATGAGGGTGTGTCCGTAGAGCCCGCGGCCCTTTTTATTGATTTCACTGGTGCTGGCGTAACGGCTACAGCATCCGGCACGGATGGTGTTCGGGTAGAGATACCTGGAGGCGGTGGTTCGGACCTGTCTGTTGAAGACGAGGGCACCGAGGTCGAAGCGGCGACATCCTTTATCGATTTTACGGGTGCTGGCGTAACGGCTACAGCATCCGGCACGGACGGTGTTCGTGTAGAAATTACTGGCGGAGGCGGTGGCAGTGACCTTTCCGTCGAGGACGAGGGTACCGAGGTCGAAGCGGCGACAGCCTTCATCGACTTCGTTGGTGCTGGCGTAACCGCCACCGCCTCTGGTACAGATGGTGTTCGTATTGAAATTCCCGGCGGCGGCAGTGGCGGCGACGGCCCGTTGGAGTTCATAGATGTAATCGAGGTTGTCTCTGACCAGACCTCGGTGTCATTCGGTGCGGCCGGCGACGGGGAACTCCAACATGACTTGAATGGCGACACTGACCAAGAGTACGTCATCAGTTGGTTCAATCCCCCTAATGGGGGTTCAGCGTCTCTTACATTCCGCCCTAACGGAATAACGGCTGATCAAGCAACGGCACGCATGGCTGCGGGCTCAAGCGCGCCATTTGGATCTGCTTCTGCAGATTTGGCTTTCTGGACGACCGGTTCAAGCCGCCTGGGATCTGGTGAATTTGTGTTTAAAGCGGAATCAGGAAGGCGACGTACCTTTACCGCGCACGCACTATTAGCAACGATCCCCGAAACCACTTCTAATATATTCAGAGACACCTATGCAGGCGTTTGGGACGACACCGCAACGGTCGTGACTTCGATTGACATCGTGTCAAGCTTGGCCAGTGCGATCAAGGCGGGGGCTCAGTTTGTTTTATGGCGCCGACGCCGTGTGCCCAACGGCGGCGCAAACAATCTTGCTCTCCACGATGAGGGCACTCTCGTTTCCGGTACCGTAAATAAGATCGATTTCGCCGGCGAGGGCATAACAGCCACCACCTCTGGAACGTTTGTTCGAGTTCAGGTTGACGCTACAGGGGGCGGCTCGGCCCTCTCCCTCGAAGACGAGGGTACCGAGGTCGAGGCGACGGCGGCCTTCATCGACTTCACAGGTGCTGGCGTAACCGCCACGGCCTCCGGGGTAGACGGTGTTCGTATTGAAATTCCTGGTTCGAGCGGTTTACCCGCGCAGGGAGACTACCTTGTCAAGTCGATGTCTGGGTCTCAAAGTAGTATAAATGTTGGGACTACACTTGATTTTGATACTGTAGATGCTCAGCGGGGTGACGTCACCTCTAGTGGTAATCAGTTCGTTGGTTTGAGGGCCGGCCGTACCTATCTCCTTCAATGTAATTTCCGCTTCACGACCGGGGCGTGGATGTACTTCCGCTGGTATGATGCCACAGCGTCTGCGTTCATTGGGGGTGACAACAGTCCGAGTGTGGTGTTCATTAACGCAGTGGGTACTGTTCACACCGTGTTCACCCCGACGGTTGACACTACCGTAGAAGTTCGCATTGAGGGAGCTAGTGGGGCCTTTGATACAGATGGGTTCGGGCTTGCTTCAGTAACCGAGGTGGGAGTCCAGGCGTTAGAGATAACGGACGACGGTGTTACTGTTTCCGGCACCGTAAACAATATCGATTTCGCCGGCGAGGGGGTAACAGCCACCGCATCGGGGAACGCGGTGCGTGTTCAGATTGATGCTACCGGCGGCGGCTCCGCTCTTTCCGTCGAAGACGAGGGCACCGAGGTCGAAGCGACGACGGCCTTCATCGACTTCGTTGGCGCCGGCGTAACGGCTACCGCTTCAGGTACAGACGGTGTTCGGGTAGAAATCCCAGCCGGTGTTGTAGGCGCTCTCGAATTCATGGATATCATTGAGGTGGGCTCTGACACTACGTCTGTAACATTTGGGGCTTCTGGGGACGGAAGTTACCAGCGGGCTCTAGACGGTGACGTAGATGAAGAGTACGTTCTAAGTTTTTCATTTCCGGTACCGGGCTCTATTGTTGCTTGGGATATCCGGCCGAACGGGGTTTCAACCAACCAGGCTACGGGGGAGGGCTACGCCGGGCCCACTCACGGGTCACTTTCATACAGCGCACTTCGATTTGCGACCGACGATGACGCCGACCGTTATAATAGCGGCACTTTGGTTTTGTTGGCGAAGACGGGCGTTCCGCGAAGTTTTCATTCTGTTTCAGTGTCAGGAAGAATTCCTGAGACGTCGACGGCGGTTTGGCGTATTGATTTCGCTGGTATTT
>Ga0209976_10001067_pt1 | contig 16501 bp, 20 predicted proteins | sample SumtaG_FD_182806 | JGI IMG/M metagenome (GOLD analysis project Ga0209976, IMG submission 182806) | Deep subsurface microbial communities from Indian Ocean to uncover new lineages of life (NeLLi) - Sumatra_00157 metaG (SPAdes) (version 2) | ecosystem: Environmental > Aquatic > Marine > Oceanic >...
ATTAAAAAATACTATAATTTTGTAAAAAAGGGTTAAACCCTTATTTTAATCTGTTTATGACAAATATCTTACAAGGCCGTTTTTATAATCCAACCATTGGAGAATTAGAATTCAATCAAGTTATTGATGAGATTTTTAATTACATAGAGTCAAAACCAGAAAGTTTTTATGATATTATTGTTGGCTGTGATTCTTCTTCTCAGGAAAACCCCCAGTTTCCAGTAGCAATTGTTATTTTAAGGGTAGGAGAAGGTGGCAGGATTTTCTTAAAGAAAATTAATTATAATAATAGAAAGTTTTATTCTTTGAAAGAAAGAATATTAGAAGAGGTTTTAATATCCTGCGAATTGTCTTTGGAATTAAGAGAAGCTCTTAATCAAAGGGTTCAAAGGATAAATAAAAATTATAATTATCAGTTCCGCTACATTCATGCTGACGTAGGAGAGAATGGTGATACAAGAAACATGATAAAAGAAGTAGTGGGGCTTATTAAAGGAAATGGTTTTGAAGCTAAAATAAAGCCTGAGGCTTATGTAGCTTCAGCAGTAGCAGATAGATATACTTAACATGAAATCTAAAGAGATCAGGAAAAGATACTTGGAATTCTTTAAATCTAAGGGTCATGCTGTTCTTCCAAGCGCTTCTTTAATTCCAAAAGATGATCCAACTACTCTTTTTGTTGGTTCTGGAATGCAGCCTTTGATTTCATATTTATTGGGTGAAAAACACTCCAAGGGTGTTCGTTTAACTAATTCTCAGAAGTGTTTTCGTACTGAAGACATAGAAGAAGTGGGTGATAATCGTCACACCACTTTTTTTGAAATGCTTGGTAACTGGTCTTTGGGAGATTATTTTAAAGAAGAACAATTAAGTTGGTTTTTTGAATTTTTAACCAAAGCACTGAAGATTGATGCTCAAAAACTTTATGTAACAGTTTTTCGCGGGAATAAAGATATTGGAATTGTTCAAGATAAGGAGTCTGTGGAAATATGGAAAAAACTATTTGCTAATATTGGGATTGAAGCAAAAGATATTGATTTTAGTGAAAAGAATGGTATGCAGGATGGAAGAATTTTTTATTATGATGAAACTAAAAATTGGTGGTCTCGGTCAGGAGCGCCTGCTAATATGCCAACAGGCGAGCCAGGAGGGCCAGATAGCGAGGTTTTTTATGATTTAGGCAGTGATTTAAAGCATCACGAAAACTCTGTTTGGAAAAACCAGCCCTGTCATGTTAATTGTGATTGCGGCAGGTTTATTGAAATTGGTAATAATGTTTTTATGGAATATTTAAAAACAGAAAAGGGTTTTGAAAAGTTGTCGCAAAAGAATGTTGATTTTGGCGGGGGCTTGGAAAGAATAGCTTTAGCTGTTCAGAATAAAACCAGTGTTTTTGAGATTGATGTTTTTATGCCAGTAATGGAAAAGATTGAAGAGTTATCAAAAGGCAAAGAGTATAAAAATAATATTAAAGCATTTGAAGTTATTGCTGATCATGTCAGAGGTATTGTGTTTTTAGCCTCTGAGAGAGTTATTCCTTCAAACACAGAGAGGGGATATATTTTAAGAAGGCTGATAAGAAGAGCAATTAGATTTGGCAAATTAATTGATATGCCCAAGAATTTTTTAAATCCTTTAATTGAAAAAGTAATCATAGCTTATGAGAGTGTTTATCCTGAAATAAAATCCAAAGAAAGCGATATTTTAGTAGTTATTCAGAACGAAGAGGAAAAATTTGAGAAAACTTTACAAGGGGGAATGAAAGCCCTTAAGAAAATATTTAATAGGGCCATCTCTGGAGTAGATCCTGAAAATTTACCAAAGGGGATGATTCTGGAAGGAAATATAATGAGAGCCGATGGCAAAGAAATTTTTCATATATATGAAACGTATGGCATTCCTCCTGAGCTTGCTCAGGAGATAATGACTGGATGGGGAATAAAATTTGATGATCAAACAATGGAAGAGTGCAAGAAAGCTTTTGAAAAACATCAAGAAGTTTCTCGGGCTGGAGCTGAAAAGAAATTTGGCGGTATTGGTAAAGAGGCTACTTATCAAGCTACAAAGCTTCATACTGCAACTCATTTACTCCATCAGTCTTTAAGAGAAGTTCTAGGAAGTCATGTTAAGCAAATGGGTTCTGATATTACTTATGAGCGTTTAAGATTTGATTTTTCCCATTCAGAAAAAATGACAACCGATGAAATTAAAAAAGTTGAAGATTTGGTTAATCAAAAAATTAAACAAGATTTAGAAATTAAAAAGCAGGAAATGAATTATTCTGATGCAATTGGTTCAGGCGCTTTAGCGTTTTTTAAGGAAAAATATCCTGAAAAAGTAACGGTTTATTCTATAAATAAATTTTCAAAAGAAATTTGTGCTGGTCCTCATGTTAAAAAAACTGCTGAATTGGGCAGTCTCAGAATCATTAAAGAAGAATCTGTTGGTGCTGGAATAAGGAGAATCAGGGCAGTTGTTGAATAAGTGATTCTAATCTTTCCGCCGGACTCACCACATTTTACTAGAATTTGAACTTAAAAATTCACTAAAAATAGCGAATTTTTCCTTAACCCAGGGCAGGAATAGAATTTTTGTCGCTAAAAAGTGCTTTTAGTGTGTACCTTGACTTTTATTTTTTTATTCTTTAGAGTTAATTCAGGACCATAACAATACAAAAGAAAGGAGGTGAATAAAGATGGTAACAGGAAAAAAGAAGAAAGTAAAAAGTCTGGTCAGGCTTTTTGAAGACAACACGGCCGAACTTTTGGAGGGCGAATCTCTTGAGCATTTTCTTGCTCAGGAAAGTGCATCGTTATCACTCTTAATATCCCATCCGTGGGCTAACCCAAAGAAGGGTGAAATTAAATGGATTCCCGTGAAGGAAGTACAAATAACAAAGTAGTATAGTCTCTGAACACCAAATAATGCGGGGAGATGATATCAACCGCATTTTTTCTTTTTTAATATCAAATTGATAGTTTTATAGGTTTTACTACAGGAAACCTTTCCATAAGCCAAGTTCTAATATTGTACCATTCCCGAAGGTAATGCGTTCTGTTTTCAAAACAGAATTTTTTCTATATAATAATCTAATGACTAAAAAGATATTTGATATTATACCTCCAGAAAAGGTGGAGAAGGATAAAAAACCAGCTGTCAAAACTTTTAAGGAAAATATTTCTGAGAAAGAAGCTATCAAAGAGATAAAGAAAAAGGCGAAAGCCATAGCTGTTGGTGTAGAGGTTAAAAAGAAAGGATTTAAAATAGGATGGATTTTAACACCTATTTTTTTAGCATTGCTTATTTTTGTTGCCATCCAAATTTCAAAGGCTGAAATTGAAATATGGCCTAAAACAGAATTAGTGAGTTTTGAAACAGAGCTGACAATTGATACTAATGCTGATGAAATTGATTTCTCCTATAAGGTTATTCCTGCTCAGGTTTTTGAAAGTCAAAAAGTGCTTTATGAAGAATTCCAGGCAACAGGCAAGACTTTAAAAAAAGCAGAAGGAGTAATAAGGCTTTATAATGCATATTCAACTAAAACTGAAACATGGCTTCAGGGAACCAGATTTGTATCATCAGAAGGAAAACTGTTTAAATCAAAAGCTAAAATTATTGTGCCTGGAGCTGAGCTGAAAGATGGAAAGATTCTTCCCAGATATGTTGATGTTGATGTCATTGCTGCTGAATCTGGTGCAGAGTATAATATTGAACCAAGCCACTTTTCAATATATGTTTTCAGAGGAACACCAAGGTATACTAAATTTTACGGAGAATCTTTGAAATCAATGACAGGAGGAGGAGACTCTGCCCAAGTAACAAAGCAGGATTTAGAATCAGCAGAAGAGCTCTTGGTTCAAAAAGCTGAGATCGCTTGTGAGGATGATTTGAAGAATAAGATTCCAGACAACTCAATCTTTTTAGGAGATATTTTGGAAACAGAAATTTTAGAAAAGTTTTCTTTAACTAAAGTTGGTGATGCGACAGAAGATTTCAGTTTTAAGGTAAAAGCCAAATCACAAACTCTCTTATTTGAGAAAAAAGACATTGAGAATTATATTAAAGAGATTGTTCTTGCCCAAGATTCCAAAGGAAAATCATTATATCAGGAAAGCTTGAAAATAGATTATACGCCTCAAACCATTGATTTTGATTCAGGTAAAGCAGTTATCTCCTTAAATGTTTCAGTCGAAGTTTATACCAAGATTAGCTCGGATGTTCTTAAAAAGGAATTAATAGGCAAGTCCTTGGTTGGAACAACCATATTTTTAGAGAATCAACCAGAAATTACAAAGGTAAAGGTTGAGTTTTGGCCTTTTTGGGTGAAAAATGTACCTAAAAATGTTGAAAAAATCAATGTTCATTATAGTTTTATAGATAGTTCAATCTGAAAAATCAGGGTTGACCAAAATACGAGTATTTGGTAAAGTAATGAAGTGCCCGTGGAAAAAAAGAAAAACAAAATTCAAAAATTTGGAATAATCATGGAGGCTCTACCCAGTGCCAGTTTCAGGGTGAAATTTGAAGATGGTCAAGAAGCTTTATGTCATTTAGCAGGAAAAATGAGAATGTACAGGATAAAGATTTTACCTGGAGATAAAGTAACTGTGGAGCTGAGTCCTTACGATGAAAAGAGAGGAAGGATTGTTTATAGAAATCGTTGACAGATAAATTCAAAGAAACTAATAATCTTCTCGAATTTTCATTCGAGAATGTTTGTAATTTAAATAAAAATTAATAAAAATCAAATGAAAGTAAGGTCATCAGTGAAAAAATTTTGCAAGGATTGCAAGGTTGTTAGAAGAAAGGGCCGAGTTTATATTATCTGTAAAAAAAATCCAAAGCATAAACAGCGACAAGGATAAGAGCGTGAATTAATATTTTGTAATTAATATGCCAAGAATCGCAGGAATAAATATACCAGAACAAAAAAGAATAGTTATTGCTTTAACCTATGTTTATGGAATAGGGTATTCTTTAAGTAAAAAAATCTTAACCGAAGCTGATATTAATATTTCAAAAAAAGCAAAAGACTTGACTCCCAAGGAAATCAACAGTTTAAAAGAGATTATTGAAAAGAATCACAAGGTTGAAGGAGAAAAGAAAAGAGATATAATGATGAACACAAAAAGATTAAAAGATATTGGATGCTGGAGAGGATCAAGGCATATCAAAGGATTGCCAGTAAGAGGACAGAGAACAAGAACCAATACCAGAACAGTAAGAGGAAATGTGAGGAAAACAGTGGGTTCGGGCAGAAAAGCTGCTCCAACACCTAAATAGTTTTAAAATAATATTATGGGCAAGAAGCGTGTTGTTAAAAAAACTAAAGAGGAATTGATAAAAGAGCGGGACAAAGTAGAAGCAGCAGTTAAAAAAGATGTCCAGATAAAAACTTCTCAAAGAGTGAAAGAGGGGATACTTTGTGTTTTTTCTTCTTACAATAACACTATTTTGACTTTAACTGATCCTTTGGGAAATGTGATTTATTGGACTTCAGCAGGCCGGCTTGGTTTTAAAGGAACAAAAAAAGGAACTCCTTTTGCTGCTTCCAAGGTGGCTGAAGCAATGATATATGCTATCAATAAATTAAAAATTAATAGAATTAAAGTTCTTGTTAAAGGGGTGGGTTCTGGCAGAGAATCAGCAATTAGAAGTTTGGCTGGTAGAAATTTTGACATTGTTTCCATGAAAGACATAACACCTATTCCTCATAATGGCTGCAGACCTAAAAAGCCAAGAAGAGTGTAAGAATATGAAAAAGATGACTTGTAAAATTTGTAGAAGAGCAGGAGAGAAACTTTTTTTAAAAGGTGAGCGTTGTTTTTCACCAAAGTGTGCAATGATAAGAAAACCTTATCCTCCTGGCCAGAAAGGCAAACGAAGAAAGCGTCCACCCTCTGAATATGCTCAAGAATTAAGAGAGAAGCAAAAGCTTAAGAATTGGTACAATATGGCAGAAAAACAATTTAAAAACTACGTTAGAGAATTATTAGACAAGAGGGGGAAAATGGAAGATGCGCCTTTGTTGTTAATAAAAAAACTAGAATCCAGGCTGGATAATACAATTTTTCGATTAGGATTTGCTCTTTCAAGAAGAAAAGCAAGAAGTTTGGTTTCTCACAGTTATTTTCTGGTTAATGGAAAAGCAGTGAACATTCCTTCTTTTTGTTTGAAAAAAGGAGATATTATTTCTTTGAAACCGCATAAATTGAAGAAAAGCATTGTTAAAGAATTCAATCAATTAATGAAGAAACACAATCCTCCGGCTTGGTTGAAATTGAATAAAGAAAAACTAGAAGGAGAAGTAATTGGTGAAGTTAGCTTGGAAGAAGTGGCTCCACCAGTAAAGTTATTATCAATATTTGAGTTTTATTCACGTTAATATTCGGGTTTAGGGATTAGTTCTAGGGTTTTAGAAAAAACAGCAAACAGCTAAAAACCGAAGCGCTAAAAACTTGAGCTCTCATCAATAATATGATTCCATTGCCTCTTAAGCCAAAAACAATCAAAAAACAAAAGAGTAAAACTATCTTTGAGATAGAGGCTCTTTATCCTGGTTATGGAGTAACAGTCGGTAATTCTTTGAGAAGAGTGCTTCTTTCTTCTTTGGGAGGGGCTGCAATTACTCAAGTGAAGATAAAGAATGTTTCTCATGAATTTTCAACAATTCCTGGTGTTTTGGAAGATGTTGTTAATATTATGCTTAATCTGAAACAGATGAGATTCAGAGTTTTGTCTGAAGAGCCTCAAAAAGCTAATTTGAAAGTAAAAGGTAAAAAAGAAGTGAAAGGTTCAGATTTTAAGTTACCAGGTCAACTGGAATTAGTTAATAAAGATTGTCATCTTGCAACTTTAACAGAGAGCAAGGCAAGTTTAGAGATGGAAATTCAGGTTGAAAAAGGAATAGGTTATGTGCCCAGAGAATTAAAAAAGAAAGAAAAGCAGGAGATTGGAACAATTGCTTTAGATGCAATTTTTACACCAGTTAAAAGAGTTTCCTTTAGAGTGGAAAATATGAGAGTGGGCGAGAGAACAGATTTTGACAGATTATTTTTAGAAATAGAAACTGATGAGACAATTTCTCCGGAAGATGCATTTTCACAGGCTTCAGAGATTTTATTAAAGCATTTTGATTTGTTTTCTCAAACTTTTGCTAAGAAAGCTCCTGTTAAAATTGAAGAAAAAAAAGAAAAGACTAAAAAAACCAAAAAGAAAACCAAAGAAAAAGATGAGAAAAAGAAAAAAAGGAAGAAAACTTAAAAGGACAAGCGATCAAAGAAAAGCTCTTTTAAAATCTTTAGCCAGAGAGCTTTTTTTAAGAGAAAAAATTCAAACAACTTTAGCAAAAGCTAAGGAGCTTTCAACTTTTGCTGAAAAACAAATCACAAAAGGAAAAAAAGGAGACTTAAGCGCTAAGAGACTTTTGGCTAGAAATTTTTCTCCAGATATAGTAAAAAAAATAACTGATGAAATTGCTCCAAGATATAAGCAGAGAAAAGGGGGTTATACAAGAGTTATTAAGTTAGAACCGCGAAAATCAGACGGAGCAAAAATAGCTATTATAGAGCTTGTTAAATAATATTTTAATTATGGAACGTAAAACCCATACAATTGATGCAACAAACAAAGTCTTGGGCAGATTAGCAACCAGGATTGTTTTGCTTTTGCGGGGGAAACATAAGCCAGACTTTTTTCCCCATAAAGATATGGGTGATATTGTAATTATTAAGAATGTTTCAAAGATGAAAATTACTGGCAGAAAAATGGAGCAGAAAAAATATTACAGGCATTCAGGATACATGGGCGGATTAAAAACAATTCCGCTCAAAAAACTTTTTAAAGAAAAACCTTATGAAGTTTTAAAAAAGGCTGTTTCAGGAATGCTGCCTAAAAATAAATTAAGACCAAGACAATTAAAAAGATTGAGGTTTGAATAAATATATGCCAACAGTTAAAAAAACAAAAACTAAAAAAAAGACAACAGCTGTTAAAAAGACTGTGAAGAAGATAAAAAAGGTAAAAAAAGAAAAGAAGGAAGTTGAAAAGAAAGTTAAGAAAAAAGTAGAAGAGAAGAAGATAGAAGAAAAAGACACTCAACCTGATAGATATTACGAAGGTATTGGAAGAAGAAAGACAGCAGTTGCCAGAGCCAGAATTTTTACCAGAGGAGAAAAAGGTTTTTCTATTAACAACAAATCTTTAGAAGAATATTTTCCAATTCATGAGCTTCAAAAAACAGCCTTAGCTTCTTTGGATACAATGAAGTGTCTTGATAAATTCAAAATCTCTATTATTGTCAGGGGAGGGGGATTGAACTCACAGGCAGAAGCAGTTCGTCATGGAATAGCAAGAGCGCTTCTTCTTTTTAACCCTGATTTCAGAAAAAGGCTTAAAAAAGCTGGATTTTTGAAGCGTGATTCAAGAATGAGGGAGAGAAAGAAGCCCGGTTTAAAACGCGCCAGAAGAGCTCCTCAATGGAAGAAGAGATAGTGATTATTATTGAATATATAATAAAATGAAAAAAACAAGAAATCTCTTGCTTTTTTCATTTTATGAACAGATTATTTTAGACAGGCTGAATTTATTAAAATCAGAACCCCTTTCAGGAATTCATTTTTTGAGTTGATTTTTATTGGAGCTTGTTATAATCTATTTCATTAAGGAGGAAAAGCTCTTTGACAAAAGAAGAACAAAAAGATTCTGGAATAGATCCACGGAGGTATTCAGACCAATACGGTTTCAAGCGTTACCTTGAGGCACTAAGTGAGCGGGCTAGATGCCCTAAATGTTACTCGAAAGGGTCTCTCGCAATCTTAGTATTCAAAGATGAAATTCAGCAAACAATGGAATGCCCTGATCCCGAATGTGACTTCGAGAAACCTTTTACTGAACTGCCCACAATGAAAGATATTGATGAAACTCATGAAGAGTGGGTTGCCAGAAAGAAAGGAGAAGATGCCGAACGATTAAGAATAACATAAGGAGGTTGTGGTCCTTTCTGAGGTAGATCAGTTTTAAAGAGGAAGAATAGTTATTGCAACTTCTCCTCTTTTTTTATTTAATTTTCTCAAATAGGCTTAAGGATTATCTGGTCAAGAGAATGAAAATCTCCAAATCTTTTCGAGTTAATCTCATTTGACAAGATAGATGTTATACGGTTATACTTAAACAACTTTCTGTGAAACTCAGAAGGAGGTCGGTAAGTTTAATAAATTTTTTCAGAAAAACATGACAAATAAAGTTTATGTAGGAAATCTTTCCTTTGACACTACTGAAGATTCTTTAAAAGAATTGTTTGGTGGAGCTGGAACAGTAAGTTCTGCTTCTATCATCATGGACAAATTTTCTGGCAGATCAAAAGGATTTGCATTTGTGGAGATGTCTTCAGAGGAAGAGGCTAAAAAAGCAATAGAAATGTTTAATGGAAAAGAATTGGATGGGAGGAATATTGTGGTAGATGAAGCCAAGCCAATGGAAAAGAAACCTTTCAGAAAATTTTCTGGTGACGACAGAGGATTTGATAAAGGGAAATTCTAAAAGAAAATTAGAAATCAAAAAACAAAAGAACCTTTTAAAAAGGTTCTTTTGTTTTGGGTGTTTTCCAGAATTATTCAATAATTTTCTCTGAAACAAATAGATTTCCCCTGTCTAATAGATAGAGTTTTTTTGTTTGGAGATTTAGGAAAATTTCTGGGTTTTCAACTGTTACCAAATCAATAATGTTGACCTGGTCGCGATTGTCAATTTCAGCAACTTTTAAAGTATTATTAGTTGTGAAAAGCAGGTAATTTGAATTGATCCAAAACACATCTTTTATATTTTCCGAGAGTCGGATTAGAAAAATAGTTTCCATGGCCTGTTTTCTGGGTTGGAAAGTTTGTTCTTCCAAAAACAGAATTTTTATTTCTGAATCAGAAAAATATGCTATTTTTTGCTGGTCTGGAGAGATTTTCAAAGAATTTATATTTTCAGAGAATTTTTCAAATATTTTTTCATCCTGATTGAAAAAATACACAGTTTTTTCTTCCAAAAGAAAAATAGCTTTATCATATATATATAATTTATATTCAGTTTCTTGCTTTATATTAAAAGGAGAGTCAGAGATTTTTTCATTTTTTGTTAAAGAAGCATCTGTCTTATAAAAATCTCCTAAATAATCTAAATAATAAATATTTTCATTAAAAACTTTGTAAACTAAAGCATTTTTTATAATATTTTGAGGCGCTTTTGCTTTTGTTAAAAGAGGAGGAATTCTATTAATTTGCAGATTAAAATAACTTATTTGTTCCTTGCCTGCAATTTGAAGAAGAAGATTATCATTGTCAATGAATTCTAAATCAACCAAATCAGCTCCTGTCTGGGAAATATCAGTTTCCTTTAAAAGATGGCTTTTTACGTTTTTTTCCAAATTATACAGCTTAAGAGACCAAGCGTTTTTTTCAAATTCTTTGATTACTGCTTTTTTCTTGTCTTTTGAGAACCAGGCGCTGTCAACATCAATGCTTAAAAGTTTAAAATCTGGGTCTTGCGGGAGAAGAATAATGTTTTTTGCTTCAGCAACCTGTTTTTCTTTTATTTCCAGATTTTTTTCCCAAGTATAATAGTCTTGTTTTTGAACCTTAATATTGTATTTTTTAGGTAATAGATTTTCAACTAAAGCAGAGCTGAAAAAGAAATCTGTTTTTTGAATCAGCTTGTTGTCTATGTAAATTTCTGCCTGTTTGGGCGATATTGTTTTAATAAAAAGAGCGCCTGTTTGGGTTATTTTTTTGTTCTCAAAGTCAAACCTATAGCCTTGAACGTAAAGGGTTAATAGGGGAGCAATGACAATAAAAATCAATAAAAAAATGAAAAACAAAATTGTTCTGACTCTTTTTTCCATTGTTAGTATTATATAGTTAGTTTCTATTTAAGCGCAAGTTGTAAGTTTGCAAAATTAAGAAGTTTAACTTATACTTAAGCTGAAAGTTAACAGATTTATTCTTTTTAAATATGAAAATTGGTATTGATTTAGGAACCTGTAATTCAGTAGTCTTTATTCCGAATAAAGGAGTGGTTTTACAAGAGCCATCAGTTGTGGCAGTGGCTTTGGCTGAGAATAAAATCATGGCTGTGGGAAGAAGAGCAAAAGAAATGATGGGTCGCACTCCAGATAATATCAGGATTTACAGGCCTTTGAAAGACGGTGTAATTGCTGATTTCAAGGTTGCTCAGGCAATGCTCAAGTTTTTTATTGATAAAGCCACAGGGAGCTTTAGGTTTTTTAAGCCTGAATTAATGGTTGGTGTTCCAGCGGGTATTACTTCTACTGAAAAAAGAGCAGTCATTGAAGCAGGTTTAAATGCTGGAGCCAGAGAGGTTTATTTAGCCAAAGAACCAATTTTAGCAGCTATTGGAGCTGGTATTCCTATTGATAGTTGTTCTGGCAATATGATTGTTGATATTGGTGGTGGAACAACTGAAGCAGCAGTAATTTCATTGGGTGGAATTGTTAATTTTCATTCAATCAGAGTAGCAGGTGATAAGATCGATTTAGCTATCTCAGATTTCATTAAGAAAAAATATAATTTAGCAATTGGAGAGCAAACCGCAGAAGAAATAAAGATTAATATCGGCACTGCTCTTCCAGATAAAGAGAAAGAAGAACAAAACATGGAAATCAGGGGAAGAGACGTGGTCATGGGTTTGCCTAAAAACATCATAATTTCTTCAAATGATGTTTGTGAGGCAATGTCTGATATTCTCACAGAGCTTACTCAGGCAATTAAATCAGTGCTTCGTAATACCCCTCCTGAATTATCAGCTGATATTATTAGCAAGGGCATGATTTTAACAGGAGGAGGAGCTCTATTGAGAAACCTTCCACAGCTTATTGAAAAATCAGTCGGAGTGCCTGCTGTTGCTGCTGAAGAGGCTTTGCTTTGTGTAGCTAAAGGCACTGGTTCAATGCTGTCAAATTTGGATATGTATAAAAAGAGCATTATGAGCAAAAAGTAGTTCTTGTGCCTGACATTAATTATGATAATAGGTCATAAAAAACAACAAGAGTTTTTAAAAAAACTAACTCAAGCAGAGTCAATTCCTCATGCACTTTTATTTACTGGCAGTGAAAAATTGGGAAAAAAGAAAATAGCTTTTGAATTTATTTCCTCAATTTTTAAAGAAAATATTTTTCAGCATCCAGACTTTACCTTTATTGCTGCTGAACAAAAACAAATTAAAATTGGACAAATCCGAGACGTTAACTGGAAACTATCTTTAAAGCCGGTCCAAGCGCCTTTTTTAGCAGTTGTCATTGACCAAGCTCATTTAATGACAAGACAGGCTCAGAATTGTTTTTTAAAGAGTTTAGAAGAACCAAAAAGTAAAGCAGTTGTGATTTTAATTACAGAACATCCAAGATTTCTTTTACCAACTATTATTTCAAGATGCCAGACCATTAAGTTTTATCCAGTTCAAAAAAAAGAAATAAAGGATTATTTGAAAACAAAAGACATTAAAGAGGAGCAGATTGAAGAAATTGTTCAGATTTGTTTGGGAAGACCAGGCTTAGCAGTTGATTTTTCTCAAGATTTAAAAAAACTGGAACAAAGGCAGAAAAAAATCAAGGAATTAATTGAAATTATAAGTTCGCCCATAGCAATGCGTTTTAAATATGCAAAGGAGCTGTCAGAAAGTGATGAGTTATATGAGACATTATCAGTTTGGCTTTCTTATTTTAGAAAGAACTTAATATCTGATTCTGATAAATTCTTAAGAAAAAAAGCAAGAGAAATTCTCAATCGTATTCAGCAAACTACTCTTTTGCTCTCCACAACAAATATTAATACAAGACTAGCTCTAGAGGTGCTGATGATGGAATTTTAATAAGTTAATTAGTATCAATTATATGGTTGATGAAAAAGTTTCATATAAGGACGTTGTTGATGAGATAAAGCCTGAGTTGGACAAGGCCATTGCTTTTTTAGAAAAAGAACTGCAGAAGATAAGAACAGAAAGAGCAAGCCCTTCTTTGGTAGAAAACATTGAAGCTGATTGTTTCGGCAAGCGTTTTCCTTTAAAGCAACTTGCCACTATCAGTGTGCCCAAAGCAAGAGAAATTGTAATCCAGCCCTGGGATAAATCCTATATTGAAGAGATTGTTAAGGCCTTAGAAAAGAACACCAGTATTGGGGGCACTCCTGTAGTTGATAAAGATGTCATCAGAATCCGTTTGCCTTCTTTAAGCGAGGAATTCAGGAAGGAATTGATTCGCTTTACTTCAGAAAAACAGGAAGTTATTAAAAAAACAATCAGGAGGTGGAGAGATGAGGCTTGGAGGAAAATTCAAGATTCAGAAAGGGAAGGAAGGATGAGTGAAGATGATAAATTTAAAGGCAAAGACGAACTCCAAGAATTAATAGATGAATATAGTGAAAAGGTTGAAGAAATGATAGAGAATAAGAAAAAAGAGATAGAGGCTTAGATTGTTAAAATTATTAAATTGCTAATTATCAATCATGCTAACAATTTTCATAGCTTTTTTTAGTCTTATTAGTTTGATTGCTCTTCATGAGCTTGGCCATTTTTTATTTGCAAAAAAGTTTGGCGTTAAAGTAGAGGAGTTTGGCATTGGTTATCCGCCAAGACTATTTGGAAAAAAAATAGGGGAAACTGTTTATTCTTTAAACCTTCTTCCGTTTGGAGCTTTTGTAAGGATGCCAGGTGAAGAGGAAGAAAGTGATGATGCTCGAAGTTTTTCTAAGCAGTCAATCAAAAAAAGAATTCTAATCGTTTTAGGAGGAGTTTTCTCTTTTTGGGTCATTGCTGCAATAATTTTTAGTATTGTTTTTAGTCTTGGAGCGCCAGTAGCAATTGGAGATGAAACAGATGCTGGCTTAATTAATCCAAAAGTGACTATTGTTGCTGTGGCCAAAGATTCGCCAGCTCAAGCTGCAGGATTAGAGGTTGGTGATACAATAAAAGAATTATCTTTTATGGATGAGCAGCTCATTCCAGATAAAACAAAACAAGTTCAGGATTTTACAAACAGTCATTTGGATGAAGAAGTAAATTTAGTAATTGAAAGAGGTGCAGAGGTGTTTAGCGTGAGTTTGACTCCCAGAACATCGCCCCCTCAGGGAGAGGGGCCTATGGGAGTTGCTTTAGCTAGAACCGCAATTAAAAAATATCCTATTTATTTGGCGCCGTGGCAGGGGATTATAACCACAGGAAAATTAACAATCAGCATTATTAGTGGTTATGCAGAAGCTATTAAAAATGTTTTTATTGGTGAGCCTTCAGGGGTTCAAATGACAGGGCCAGTTGGAGTTTTTCAAATGTTAGCTCAAGCTCAAGAGCTTGGAATTATTTATTTTCTGAATTTTTTAGCCATGATTTCTGTTTATTTAGCTGTTTTTAACCTTATGCCGATTCCAGCTGTTGATGGCGGCAAACTTTTATTTTTAACAATTGAAGCAGTGAGAAAAAAACCTGTTCCTCAAAAAATAGAACAGAATATTACAGCAGTTTTCTTTATGCTGCTGCTCATATTAATGGTTTTTGTAACAATCAATGATATTTCTCGCATATTTTAAGAACTATGAAACAATCAAAACTTTTAGCTAAAACTAAGAAAAAAATATCAAAAGATATTGCAGCTATTAGTCATCAATATTTAATTAAGGCTGATTTTATTGAACAGTCAATCAGTGGTGTTTATCGATTTTTGCCTTTGGGTTTTAAGGTGCTTAAAAAAATTGAAAATATTATTAGAGAAGAAATGAATGGTTTGGGAGCCCAAGAAATACTTTTACCAAGCCTGCAAGATAAAAAGCTTTGGCAGGAAACTAATCGATGGGATACCATTGACCCGCCTTTGTTTAAATTTAAAGATCGCCACAAAAAGGAATTGGCTTTAGGCCCTACTCACGAAGAAGAAATGGTGGATATGGCTAGGAAAAGAGTTAAATCTTATCAGGATTTGCCTTTTGCTCTTTTTCAGATTCAGAATAAATTCAGAAATGAAATGAGAGCAACAGGAGGCCTTTTAAGAACAAGAGAGTTCATAATGAAAGACTTGTATGATTTTCAGTCTGATAAAAAAAGCTCAAGTGTTTTTTATGAAAAAGTTAAAAAAACATATTTTGAGATTTTTAAAAGATGCGGATTAAAAGTGATTTGTGTTGAAGCAAGTTCCGGGACTATTGGAGGCAAGCTTTCTCATGAATTTATGCTTTTATCTGAAATTGGTGAAGACAAGATTTTAGTTTGCAAAAAATGCAGTTATGCAGCTAATACCGAACTACTCAAAGACGCAAAAAAGTGTACTCATTGCGGAGGACTATTAGAGATAAAAAAATCAATTGAGCTTGGCCATATTTTCTATTTAGGGACAAAATACAGTAAAGTGATGAATCTGTCTTATCAGGATAAAGACGGCAAAGACAAGCCAGTTTCAATGGGTTGCTATGGAATTGGTCTTGGCAGATTAATAGCAGGCATTGTTGAGGTTCATCATGATGAAAATGGAATTATTTGGCCAAAACAAGTTGCCCCTTTTAATGTTCATTTGATTGCTGTTGAAAATATTGCAGAGGTGGAAAAAGTATCAAAGAAATTGTATAAAGATTTACAGGGGGCAGGGATTGATGTGCTCTATGATGATAGAAAAAATAAGTCAGCCGGAGAAAAGTTTGTAGATTGTGATTTAATTGGAATCCCAATTAGAATTGTAGTTTCCGTTAAAACATTGAAAAAGAATTGCGTTGAAATAAAGAAAAGAAAAGATAAAAAAATAAGTTTAGTGAAAATTAATAAATTAATAAAATATTTACAGGCTTAAATTTAATGCTTAAGAAATTTTTGCAAAAATTTTCAGAAGATATTGCTATTGACCTTGGCACTGCCAATTCTGTGGTTTATGTCCACGGCAGGGGAATTGTGATACAAGAACCTTCTGTTGTGGCAATAAATAAAAAAACAGGCCAGATTTTAGCAATAGGGCTTGATGCTAAAAAAATGGTGGGCAGAACTCCTTCCCATATTGTTGCAACAAGACCTTTGAGAGCAGGAGTGATTTCTGATTTTGAAGTTACTGAACAAATGTTAAATTATTTTATTGAAAAGTCCCGTGAGAAAAAATTAATCAGACCAAGAGTGATTGTTGGTATTCCTTCTGGAGTGACAGAGGTAGAAAAAAAAGCAGTTATGGATGCTACGAAATTGGCTGGAGCAAGAGAAGTTTTTCTCATAGAAGAGGCAATGGCTTCAGCAATTGGTGCGCGTCTGCCTGTTCAGGAGGCAGGCGGTAACTTTCTTGTAGATATTGGTGGTGGGACAACCGAGGTGGCAGTAATTTCACTGGGTGGAATTGTCCTGTCAAAAAGCCTCAGAGTGGCAGGAGACAGGCTTAATGAAGACATAATCCGCTTTGCTCAGGAAGAATATAGGTTATTGATAGGTGAACGCACAGCAGAAACAATTAAAATTGCCATAGGCTCAGCCTATCCTGTTA
>Ga0209976_10001069_pt1 | contig 16474 bp, 21 predicted proteins | sample SumtaG_FD_182806 | JGI IMG/M metagenome (GOLD analysis project Ga0209976, IMG submission 182806) | Deep subsurface microbial communities from Indian Ocean to uncover new lineages of life (NeLLi) - Sumatra_00157 metaG (SPAdes) (version 2) | ecosystem: Environmental > Aquatic > Marine > Oceanic >...
TTTATTCTGCTGAAAACCGAAATCAAAAGAAAAATGAGCCGTAAATTGACCAAAAATGTCAAACAGGGCGAACGATTAAATTCGTTCGCCTTTTTTCTTTAGAGTATACTTGACAATCATCAGTCAATTTGTTAGATTTCTGATAAGTTTTTTAGGTTCTTTGTCAATAACATAACCTTTTAAGGAATAGGAGGTAAAGATGATTTATTTAGATGGATATAAGGTTGAGTTTTTCTTAGCAAGCGGAAGTCGCGGTTTTGACGGCAAGGGCTATAGATGGAAATTTTGGGAAACGATTTTAGAAGGATTAGGTCTGATTGATCCAAGCTTGTTTGTTTCTGTGCTTAAAAGCATCAGTGCAAAATCCCATATAGGCAATCGGCCTTTCCGGAAAGCGGTTAAGCTTATTTCAGAAAACGGTCGGGTGGTTAGTCCTCTGCGGGCTTTAGTCCAGCCCAAATCAATAGCTGGGACAGTCAATGCTATTGGTTTAGATAATCCAGGATTTATGTATTGGTTGAATGAAATTTATCCCGAAATCGTCAAAAGGAAACTTAAGGTAATTTTCTCGGCAGTGATGATTGGTCGGGAAAGAGAAGATGAATTTTTAGGAATGATTTACCGGTTAAATGAATTGAAGAATATTCTGGCCATTGAATTCAATCCTTCCTGTCCGAATAATCCTCATTTACTGGATAACCCTGATAAGGTAGTGTCTTTTACTTCAGTTATTTCTCAAACAAGTAGATATCCGCTAATTCTGAAACTGGGCTATGGCCAAGATTATTGTGGCATCGCCAGAAGAACAGAAGAATTTATCAGAGCATTCAGCATTAATGCTGTGCCTTGGTCAATGGTAGATTTTCCAGATGTTATTTCGCCATTAGCTGAATTTGGCGGCGGCGGAGTTTCTGGAAAGGCAGCCCAAAAATATACCTGGAAGATGATCAAGGAATTAGTGGCCATTACCAGTCGTCCGGTTATTGCTCCCAGTATTTGGGATAGTGGGGACATAGAAAAGGTTTATGAATTAGGAGCTTCAGCAATAAGTTTTGGAGCGGTTGGTTTACCTTTTGCCTGGCGACCAACTAAATTTGCCAGAGAATGGATGAAAAACAAAGGAGGCAGAGATGACTGTTAAAAATTTGATTGAGAATAATCGAGGAATCATTAAAGAAAGAGCTCGGCAGATAAGTTGGCTGGAATTTGCCGCTATGGAAGAAAAAGAGAAAATTATTTTTCTCAATAATTCTAAAACTGGCAATCCTTTCCATGTCTTATTTGCTCAACAGTTTAGCCGAAACAGCTTGAATCTTCTTTGTCAGGTAGCTGATAAAGCCAGGGCAATCCATAAATACAGAGATGAAGGAAGGAGATTCTTAAAGAATTTGCTTTTTGGGACTTATGCTCTTAATTTCATTATCCAACCAAGCACCAGAACTTTTCTTTCTTTTCAGACAGCTCAAGAAATTTTGGGTATGAGTATTCGCGATATTCGCGACCCAAACACTTCTTCTGAAGCCAAAGGCGAAACATTAGAGGACTCTGTCCGGACTTTTAGCAGTTATGTTGATCTGATGATTATGAGGCATCCTGATGAACGGGCAGTTGAGAAAGGCGCTTGGGTATTGAACAAATCCGACCGCCGTATTCCGATTATCAATGCTGGTTCAGGCAAAGACCAGCATCCCACTCAAGCGCTGACTGATATCTATACTTTACACAAGTCCTTTGACGGAAAAATAGATAGCCGAACTATTGTTATGTGTGGTGATTTGCAAAGAGGCAGGACTGTCCGTTCCTTATCTTATTTGATGAGGAATTACCAGAATATGAAATTGATTTTCGTTTCACCGTTTCGTTTAAGAATGGAAAATGATATTAAGAATTTTCTTGACCGTCACCATATTCCTTATCAGGAAGAAGACAATCTGGAAAAAGTGATTTCTTTGGCTGATGCGATTTATATGACTCGCATTCAGGATGAATGGGATAAAGGCAAAGAGCAAGGAGTTCAGTCAGTTGGTCCTAAATATAAATTCAAGAAGGAATACTTGAATTTGATGAAAGAAGACGCTGTCTTGATGCATCCTTTGCCCAAAAGACACGAGATAGATGAAGAAATCGGCTATTCCAATGACAAGCGGGTTGTTTTCTGGCGTCAGGAAAGAAATGGTATGTGGATTAGAGTAGCTCTGATCGCCGTCATTTTCCAGAAGGAACAAAAGATTTTGAAATACACAACATAGTCGGAAGATTGGCCTTCAAGGAAAGGAGGTATAAATGAATAAAGGATATGATTATAGGTGCCCTCAATGCGGGACGTCGGATATTACTTTTTTAGATATAAAAGGTGGAGGGGTTATTCTAAAGATTGTTTTCTTATGTAATTGTTGTCCTGATAAGAAACGATTTGAAATTGATGATAAAGAGGAGGGCAATATTCATAATAAGAAAGTATCGTTAAAAGAGAGGTACCCTTCAAAAGAAAGCTAAAAAGGGAGGTATAATGGCCTGTTGGATTGGTTAAAACCAACATCCAACAGGCCTTTTTTATTTTCTCTTGGCTGGTATAATAAAAAAAGGATTAGCTTTGTTTCCAGCTAATCCCTCATTGAATGAACTCCTCCAGCAGTTCCTTTTTTTTGTAGTGATTTCTAACTTTCCGCAGGGCATCTTCCCTAATTACCCTAACCCTTTCTTTAGTAACAGTAACCTGAAAACCTTTGCCTATTTCTTCTAAAGTATGTTTTCGTTTTTCTCCTATAATAAAGCATTTGCGAAGAACTACTTCTTCTCTGGGACTAAGAGACTTCAGGACTTTATCAGTTTGTTTTGGTAATCTTACCTCGAATTCCTTTTTTAGGGCAATTTCTTCTGGATTGAGGCAATTTTCATCAGGGATAAAATCATTAATAAAAGAATCACCATCATTGCCAATAGGGTCTTCTAAAGAAATTATCGTTTGAGGAATTTTGAGCAATTGATTTACTTTTTTCACCGGGATTCCCTTTTTCCCGGCTATCCATTCAGCAGTTGGCCAGCAGCCATTTTCTTTTAAATACTTATGCATTATTCCTTTAATTTGATTAAGTTGTGTTCGGGTGTTTACATTACTTACGGGGATTTCTTTTTGTTCTTCTATGGCTAAAGGAATTTCTTGACGAATCTTCCAGCCAGCATAAGTAGAAAATTTGTTATTATATTTTATCGGGTCATATCTTTTAGCTGCTTTAAGAAGTCCCTCGTTTCCCGCTTGAATTAAATCAAAAAAGGTTGTTTTTCCATTGAGATAACTCAGGTAGTGTCTCATTATAATATAGACAACCAATCTTAAATTAGCTTCTGCTAATTCTTTTATTGCTTTTTTCTTTACTTGCCCATTGCCGTTTCTGATTATTCTGCCTAATTCTTTTTCTTGAGCTGATGATAATAGAGAATATGAAGCTATTTCTTGAAGATAAATATCTATTTCACGTTTTAATCCATTGTTCATTTTATCACCCTCTTTAATTGTTAAATATGTTAAATAACTATTATTTTGTTACTTTAATCAAATAAACTATTAAAGTCAATATCTAATGCTTAAAAAATTTATTCTTGGCTTAATAAAAATTTATCAAAAGACCATTTCACCAGACCATGGCTGGCTGCCGCTTTTGCGTGTTTTAGGCCAATGTCGACATTATCCAACCTGCTCCCAATATACTTATCAGGTTATTGAAAAATACGGACTCTGCAAAGGGCTTTGGTTGGGATTAAAAAGAATTTCCACTTGCCATCCTTGGGGTAAAAATTTATAATACAATAGGACTCCAAATAAAATTATTTGTATATTCGTAGAGAATATGAAACCGATTAATAAAGTAATTAAAATTTTAATTCTTTCTGATGTTGCTTTGATTGGCGGGATTGGTTTTATTACTCCAATTTTCGCTATTTTTTTAACCAGTCAGATTAAAGGAGGGAATATTGAAGTGGCCGGTTATGCAGCAGCTATCTATTGGATTGTTAAATCATTGGTAGTTATTCCTTTTGGTCAATATTTAGATAAAAACCACGGAGAAAAAGATGACCTTTTGTTTATTATTATTGGCAATATTTTAGGCGCTTTAGCTATTTTTGGTTATATTTTCTCTCGCTTACCTTGGCATATCTATATTTTACAAATAGTTTATGCGATTGGCATGGCTATGAATACTCCTGGTTATACAGCTATTTTTACTCGGCATATTGATAAAGGCCGCGAGGCATTTGATTGGAGTATTAGAAGTTGTTTGATTGGCATAGGAGCTGGCGTGAGTGGAGCTTTAGGAGGAATAATCGCTTATCGTTTTGGTTTTAACACTCTTTTTATTGGGGTAGGGGTTTTTATTCTGGTGAGCGCCCTCTTACCTTTTTTCATTTCAAAAGAATTATCACCTAAAAATAAAAAGATGGTCAGAATACCAACTGGCAAATAATCCAAGGTCAGACCTTTTTGATACAACCTTTTTGGGCAAAATTTGCCCAAAAAGGTTGTATCAAAAAGGTCTGACCTTGGGACTACAACCTTTTTATGAACAATTTAGAATTGGCTCAAATTTTTAATCAGATGGCTGATTTGCTGGAGATGAAAGAGGTGGATTTTCGTTCCCGAGCTTATCGCAAGGCAGCTCGGGTTTTAGATTCTTTGGAAAAAGATGTTGCCGAGATTTATCAGGCGGGCGGCATCAAGGCATTAAAAGAGATTCAAGGTATTGGTCAGGCCTTGGCTAAAAAAATAGAGGAATATATTAAAACTGGTCAAATCAAGGCCTATCAAAAACAAAAAAAACAATCACCGGTTGATATTGAGGCATTAACCAATATTGAGGGACTTGGTCCCAGAAAAATTAAGGCGCTTTATCAAAAGCTGGGCATCAAGAATGTTAAGGGCTTGACCAAAGCAGCTAAAGCAGGCAAAATAGGCAAGTTAGAAGGTTTTGGTCCTAAAAGCGAACAGAATATTCTGCAGGGCATTAAAATGGCTAAAATTGATAAAGGAAGATTTTTACTTGGGGCAATTTTGCCGATTGTCAGAGAAATCATTAGCCAAATTAAAGAGCTGCCTGAAGTTAAAAAAATAAGTGTGGCTGGGTCAGTCAGGCGAATGAAAGAAACAGTGGGCGATGTTGATATTTTAGTTGTTTCCAGCAAGCCCAAAACAGTGATGGATTTTTTTACTGAGATGAAAGGAGTGATTAAAATCTGGGCTAAGGGACCAACTAAATCATCGGTTCGCCTTAGGGCTGGTTTTGATTGCGATTTAAGAATTGTTAAGCGAGAAAGTTTTGGGGCAGCGCTTCAGTATTTTACTGGCAGTAAAGACCATAATATTTTAACCAGGCGGATTGCTATAAAGAAGGGGCTAAAACTGAATGAATATGGAGTTTTTTCCGTCAAAGGCGGAAAAAACAGAAGAATCGCAGGTCAAAATGAAAAACAAGTTTACCAAGCAATCGGCCTACCCTATATTGAACCAGAAATGAGGACCAATACTGGCGAGATTGAGGCAGGTTTAGCCAATCAGCTGCCTAAATTAATTGATTACGATGACATCAAAGGTGATTGTCATACTCATACTGAATGGAGTGATAGCACGGGCACAATTGAAGAATTAGCTAAAATAGCCAAACAAATGGGTTATCAGTATCTGGTGATTACTGACCATGCCAGTCCCTTAGGCATTCTTCATGGCTTAGATGAAAAGCGGCTTTTGAAACAAATGGCTGAAATAGATAAGATTAATAAACGTGTTTCTGGAATAAGGATTCTTAAAGGAGTTGAAGTTGATATAACAAGAGATGGCAGTTTGACTATTAAGGATGAAGTTTTAGCTAAATTAGATTTGGTTCTTGGGGCGGTTCACTCTGGCTTTAAGCTTACTAAACAGGATATGACCGAGCGTTTAATTAAAGCCATGAAAAATCCTCATCTGGATGTGATTGCTCATCCAACTGGTCGGGTAATCCAAAGAAGAGAAAGTTATCAACTGGACTTTCCTAAAATCTTCAAAACAGCCAAACAAACCAAAACAGCTTTGGAAATAAACGCTCATGCCAGCCGATTGGATTTAAGAGATAGTCATATTCGCCAGGCAGTAGAAGCGGGCGTTAAAATGGTTATTGGCACTGATGTCCATTCCCGGGCCTATTTCCAAATGATGGAATTAGGTATTGCCCAGGCTCGCCGCGGCTGGGCTGAAAAAAAAGATATTTTAAACAGCCAGCCATTAAAGGAATTTTTAAAAAGTTTTTAAATTGGTCTTTAAATCTTTAAAAATAAAGGAGGGATTATGAAAGACAGAGAGGAATTAGTCAAGGATATTGGGAATATCCAATTGAGATTCAATACATTAGGTCAACAAATTAATCAGGCTCGACAAAAAATGCTGGAGGCCAGAATTAAAGTAGATAATAGTAAGATTGAATCAGAGAAACTCTCCGAAATATTAGATAAGATAGTTAATATTCTTTCGCTTGAAGCAAGGAAAGAAATTCGAAATGCTATTAGCAAGATACGTCGCTTACAAAAGACAATGAATCATTAATAGCTATTTCAATAATTTCATTGGAAGCCGCATTATGTTAAACTAAATAATATAGTGTGGCTTTTTCTTATAAGGCAAATTATGAAAAAATGGTTGTTGGTCATTTTATGGGCTGGCTTTATTTTTTTCCTTTCTCATCAGCCGGATTTAAGTTCGGGTTTACCCGGGGTCTGGGATTTTTTCTTAGCTAAATCAGCTCATTTTTTAGAATACGCTATTTTAACCTTTCTTTTAATTTGCGCCCTTCAGGGACATCAATTAACCAAAAAGAAGATTTTAATTTTAGCGGCCATTTTAGCCATCGGCTATGCTTTTTCCGATGAATACCATCAGAGTTTTATTTTAGGAAGAAATGCCTCTTTAAGAGATATCCTGATTGATAGCTTGGGGGTATTATTTGTGGCTTGGCTGACTAAAAGAAAAATGGTAAAATGAACCTATGTTTAATCCATTTCTCCAAAAATCAGTTTTCGGTTTGGATTTAAGCGATCTAACTCTTAAAATTGTCCAGCTTAAAAGAGAAAAACAAAGATTGTCTTTAGTTAATTTTATTAAAGAAGATATTCCGGCTGGCTTGATTCAGGCAGGGGAAATTAAGCAAGAAAAAGAATTAGTCGCCGTCCTTAAACAGGCCTTGGAAAAAACAAAAAAAAGTCCTTTTCAGGGTAATCCTGTTGTTTGTAATTTGCCCGAGGAAAAAGTTTTTATCCGTATCATTCAGTTGCCCTTGATGAAAAAGGAAGAGCTGGATAAGGCAGTTAAATGGGAGACCGAGGCGCATATTCCCTTAAGTATTGATGAAGTTTATTTGGATTGGCAGATTATTAAGCCAATAATTAATCATCTTGACCATTATGATGTCTTGATTGCCGCGGCGCCCCGCCCCTTAGTTGATAGATATTTGAGTTTTTTAAAAAAAGGAGGACTGGAACCAGTTGCTTTAGAACCAGAGTCAGTCGCCGTTGTCCGCAGCTTAATCCTGCCTAATGATTTTAAGCCGACGATTATCGTTGACTTGGGAGCGACCGGAACTAACTTTGTTATTTTTTCTGCTTTAGCCATTCGCTTTACTTCTCATATTGCTATTTCCGGACAGCTTTTCAATCAGGCGATTATGAGGGATTTAAAAGTAGATGAGAACCAAGCCAATCAGTTAAAAATTGAGATTGGTTTAAACAAAACCCAAAAAAGCGGAAAGATTTATCAGGCCTTAGAACCTTTGGCTGACGATTTAGCTAAACAACTTAAAGATTACATTGCTTTTTATCGTGAACATGCCAGTCATGTTCATGGGCCAAATGGCCTGATTGGCCGGGTCTTACTTTGCGGCGGTGATTCTCTTTTACTTAATTTACCTTCTTATCTTGAGCAGAAATTAAATTTGCCGGTTGAACTGGGTAATCCCTTAATTAATATCCTCCCTTTACTTAAAAAAGCCTCTTTTCCTTCAAAGCAGAGTTCCTTACCCAGCGTCCTCCAAAAAAAGACGCAGGGTTTATCCAAAAGAGAGGCCTTAACTTATACCACTGCCTTGGGGTTAGCCCTAAGGTCTTGTAACTTGTAACCCAATATCCTGTAACCTGTAACTTGTAATCTGTAACCCAAGTAATAAAAAAATAATAATTCTTGGGTTTTAAGTTACATATTACAAGTTACAAGATTTATTCTTGGGTTATATGTTACAAGTTACATGTTACATGATTTATGCTTAAATTAAATCTTTTGCCTTTTCAAGAAAAAAAGAATTTAGAATTAACTGAATTTAGCCGATTACTTGTTTTTTTAGGTATCTGGCTTTCAGCATTTTTAATCATCTTTACTTTATTTTTAGTCAGCACCTTTTTTTGTTTATCCATTCTTTTAAGAGAGCAAAATAATTTGATAGAAATTAGACAAAATGATTCGCAGATGCAGACCCTCCTGAAAATTGAAGAAAAAACCAAACAAACTAATAAAGTAATTGAACAGATTTACTTAAAGCAGCAAGACCTTATTCTTTGGACACCGCTTTTGGAAGAAATAACTAAAACTGTTCCTTCAGGCATTTACTTAACTAACTTTTCTTATCGGACTGATGACAATCAAATTACTTTAAATGGTCGGGCTAGTCATCGGGATATTCTGCTTGGTTTACAAAAATCATTAGAAGAGAGCTCTTTTTTTGAAGAAGTTGAAGCTCCTTTGGCGAATTTAGTCAAGCAAAGGGATATAGATTTTAGTTTTACCCTGCATCCTAAATAATATCTTATGACGCTTTCTCTCAAAGAAAAACTTATTTTATTTCCCTGCCTGGGTTTAATTGTCCTGCTTGTTTTTATCTGGTTAATGGTCTGCCCTTTGTTCGATAAAATCAGCGCCCAGTCCCAGGAATATCTGTCAGGTCAGGAGACCTTGATTAAATTAGACCAAAGAGAATCTTCAGCTCAAGAAGTGGAAAGAGATTATCAGGAAAGAGAGGCCGATTTAGTCGGCTTAGCCGGTGTTTTTCTTGGTTCTGAAGAAATAGTCGGCTTTATTTCTAATCTGGAGACAATTGCTCAACAAACCAATAATTTTTTTGAAATTGAAGCAGTCAGTCCCTATAGTCCATTAACCGAAGAACAAAGGCCCTTTCTCAATTTTCAGATTTCCCTTTGGGGTGATTTCTCCGGTCTGCTTGTTTTTTTGGCTCATTTAGAAAACAATCCTTATCCGCCTTACCGTTTGGTGGAAATAGAGAATTTAACCATTAGACGGCTGGCTGCTAAGAATTTAGCTAGATTGGATTTTCCCGTAGAACAAGGCGATTTAGAGACCGTTTTAAGTATTAAAATTTATACCCAGTAATCTATGATTGAAAAAATCAATTTGTCAAAAGCATATAATTTTTTAAAAAAATACTACCGCTGTATTTTAGGAATAATTTTTGCTTTGTTAATTTGTATTAATGCTTTAGTTTATTATCAATATGTTTATCTAATGATGAAAGTTCAACCAGAGCCAGTACTTGAGAAAATTGCTATCAATCAGGAGATCCTCCAAAAAGTATTAGATAATTTGAACATCCGGGATGCAAATTTATCACGAGTGAAAACAACTCAATACACTGATCCGTTTAAATAATTGAGTTGATTACGAGAACGAAAGGTCCAAGGTTTGACATTAAGAACGAAAGAGGTTTGACCTTGGGAGTAGGGACCTCTTTGAGGTCCCGCTCAAGAGGTCGAACCTCTGAGGTCACGCTCGTAGGTCGAACCTTGATTTTTTGCTAATTTTCCTTTATTGTATAGAATTATGCGCCTGTAGCTCAGTGGATAGAGCAACTCTCTTCTAAAGAGTAGGTCGTAGGTTCGACTCCTATCAGGCGCGCCATGGCGGCTATAGTTTAGTAGTAAAACTCCTCTTTGTGGAAGAGGCATCGAGGGTGCAATTCCCTCTAGCCGCCCCAGTTGTCTCTTATTAAACTACCCCGCTGTTTCATCAGCGGGGTAGTTTAATAATTCGGCTATGCGAAAGCCGAAAATTAGCTGATGTAAATCCTTGGTTTGATTTGACACTATGTTAATAATCTGCTATTTTAGTGAAGTGGGTTATTTTTTTACTTTAAGTTATGCCGACTATTCATCAATTAGTTAGAAAATCAAGAAAAATTTTAAAGAAAAAACCAAAGGGGCCGGCTCTTTGGCGGAGTTTTAATTTGCTGAAAAATAAGCCAAAGAAATCTCCTTCGCCTTTTAAACGAGGTGTTTGTTTAAGAGTTAAAACACTTACTCCCACAAAACCAAATTCCGCTTTGCGTAAAGTAGCCCGGGTTCGGCTGACTAATGGCATGGAAGTAACCGCCTATATTCCGGGTATTGGCCATAACTTACAGGAGCATTCAGTGGTTTTACTGCGGGGTGGCAGGGTTAAGGACTTACCCGGAGTGCGTTATCATATTGTCAGGGGGGTTTTAGATACTGAAGGAGTGGAAGGTCGTAAACAAAAAAGAAGCCGTTATGGGACCAAGAAAACAGGTGTAGAAAAGAAAGCAGGACCTGAAGCAGCTGAACCGGAAGCGGCTGAAGCTGCCGAAGCTAAACCAGATGAATCAGAAAAATCCTAAGCGTTAAATTTTAATTTATTATGAGAAGAAGGAGACAAGTTAAAAGAATAATTATGCCTGATCCTAAGTATAATAATACTTTGGTGGCTAAGTTTATTAATCACCTGATGAAGGGCGGTAAAAAATCAGTCGCACAGAAGGCGCTTTATGGGGCTTTTGATATATTAAAGAAAACGACTGGAGATAAAGACCCATTGGAAATATTTGACCAGGCGATTAAAAATGCTTCTCCCTTAGTTGAAGTCAAGTCGCGGCGGATTGGCGGCGCTCATTATCAGGTGCCTCGCGAAGTGCGCGGTGAAAGACGGCTTACTTTGGCTATGCGCTGGCTGATTCAGGCGGCTCGGGCCAAAAAAGGCAAGCCCATAGCTCAGAAGTTGGCTGGTGAGTTAATGGACGCTTCAAAAAACACCGGGGTGGCCGTTAAGAAAAAACAGGATGTCCATCGGATGGCCGATGCCAACAAGGCATTTGCCCATTTCGGCTGGTGATTGACTTTTTGGCAAAAGAATTCTAAACTTAAAATATATGGTTGACAGAAAAACATTAAAAAAGAAAATCTATCAATTTACTTGTCATTTTATTCCTGATGAAGAAACAGGGGGATTTGTGGTAGAAGTTCCAGCTTTACCTGGTTGCGTTACCCAAGGGAATACTTATCAAAAAGCAAAAAAAATGGCCAGGGAAGCTATTGAACTTTATTGTGAAACGCTCATTGAAAGAGGATTATCTGTTCCCGAAGATGAGGATATTGAATTTTTTAAAAAGAAGATAGAAGTTCCTATAATTTTAAAACCAGCACATTAAATCAAGATGAATAAGCTTCCTATTTTGAAACCCCAACGAATCATAAAAATTTTTGAGCGATTGGGGTTTTATATTAGGCGTCAAAAAGGAAGTCATGTAATTATGATAAAAGATGATGATCCTGTTCATCAAATAGTGATCCCTTTGCATAGAAAAGATATCACACGCGCTACTCTTAGAAGTATTATCAGACAGGCCGGTTTAACTCCGGAAGAATTTAATCGGTTGAGGAGGGGTAAATAAATATCTATGCCACGAGAATATCCAATAGAAAAAACAAGAGACATCGGCATCATTGCTCATATTGATGCTGGCAAGACAACCGTGACCGAACGGGTGCTTTTTTATACGGGCATTTCTCATAAAATTGGCGAGGTTCATAAAGGTGAAGCGATTATGGACTGGATGGAACAGGAAAAGGAGAGAGGTATTACTATTACTTCAGCAGCAACTACTTGTTTTTGGACGCCGCGTAAATATGAAATTGGCAAAGATGAGAAGCCAGAATATCGCATTAACATTATTGATACACCTGGTCATATTGATTTTACGGTTGAAGTGCAGCGGTCCTTGCGGGTGCTTGACGGAGCCGTGGTTGTTTTTGACGGGGTGGCTGGCGTTGAGCCGCAGTCAGAAACGGTCTGGCGTCAAGCTGATAAATTCAAAGTGCCTCGTCTTTGTTTTATTAATAAATTAGATAGAATCGGCGCTAATTTTGAAATGAGCTTAAAGTCAATTTGGCAGCGGTTGACGCCTAAAGCAGTGGCTTTACAAATCCCGATTGGTTTAGAGGAAAAGCATCAGGGAGTGATTGATTTAATTAAAATGAAGGCCTATAAATTCACTGGCGATCACGGCGAGAAAGTGATTGAGGAAGAAATTCCCCAGGAATTAAAAAAGGAGAGTGAGGATTATCGGAATAAATTAGTTGAAAAAATCGCTGAACAAGATGATGGGCTCACCGAGAAATATCTAAATGGAGAAGAAATTAAAGAGGATGACTTAAAGCGAGTTTTGCGTCAAGCGACCATTAATTATCAATTAGTGCCGATTTTTTGCGGTTCGGCTTTAAAAAATAAAGGGATTCAACTTTTATTAGATGGTATTATTGATTATTTGCCTGCGCCGATTGACCTGCCGCCATTTGAGGGCTTTGACCTTAAAGACGAAACAAAAAAATTGACCAGAGAAAGTAAAGACGAGGCGCCCTTGTCCGCTTTGGTCTTTAAAATAGCTACAGACCCCTTTGTTGGTCAATTAGCTTATTTAAGAATTTATTCTGGCGTCTTGACGAGCAGTTCTTATGTGTTAAACTCTAATACAGGTAAACAGGAAAGGGTCGGTCGCCTTTTAAGAATGCATGCAGACAAGCGAGAAGAAGTTAAAGAATTTTACGCCGGGGACATTGGAGCAGCCATTGGTCTCAAGGAGGCAACGACTGGTGATACTTTGACTGACCCAAATCAACCGCTCATTTTAGAAAAAATTACTTTTCCCGAGCCGGTTATTTCTATTGCCATTGAGCCAAAGACAAAAGCTGACCAGGAAAAAATGGGCATCGCTCTAAAACGGTTGGCTGAAGAAGACCCCACTTTTCAAATTAGAGGTGACCCGGAGACCGGCCAAACAATTATTTCCGGCATGGGTGAATTACATTTAGAAGTTATTGTTGACCGAATGTTGAGAGAATTTAAGGTACAAGCCAATATTGGTCAACCTCAGGTAGCTTACAAAGAGACAATTAAAGGAATTGCCGAAGCCGAAGGAAAATATATTCGTCAGACCGGCGGTCGCGGCCAATACGGTCATGTTTGGTTGAAAGTTGAACCGCAGGAACGAAGTAAGGGATTTGAATTTGTTGATGCTATTAAAGGAGGTATTATTCCCCAGGAATTTATTCCGGCCGTGCAAAAAGGAATTAAGGAAGCGATGGATAAGGGCGTCTTAGCCGGCTATCCCTTAGTTGACCTTAAGGCAACCCTTTATGATGGTTCTTATCATGATGTTGATTCCTCGGAAATTGCTTTTAAGATTGCCGGTTCAATTGCTTTGCAGGGCGCGGTTAAGCAGGCTGATTTGATTTTATTAGAGCCAGTTATGAAATTAGAAGTGGTTACCCCGGAGCAGTTTATGGGCGAGGTGATTGGCGACCTTAGCGCTAAACGGGGCAAGATTGAAAAAATGGAAGATAGAGGAGAAGGGATTGGTCAGGTTAAAGTGATTGATGTCCGAGTTCCTTTAGCTAATATGTTCGGTTATGCCACACAGTTGAGGTCAATGACTCAAGGCCGAGCCACCTTTACCATGGAATTTGACCATTACGCAGAGGTACCCAAAAATGTAGTGGAGGGAATTATTGGAGAAGAGAAAAAATAATTTTCAATTTTCAATTTCTAATTTCTATTAAATTTTCAATGACTCAATTTTCAATTAAGTAGTATTTGTTTGAAAATTGAAAATTGTAAATTCAATGAAAATTGAAAATTGATAATTAGAAATTAATTGCCATGTGGGATAAAATTAAAAAAATATTGCAAAAAGAAGGCGGTAAGTGTATTGTAGTAGAAGAGAATCAATCGACTTATTTAGTGATGAGGTTGGAAGATTACGAAAAGACAGCGCCTAGTCAGTCATCTTCAGAAATAGAAAAGGTTAATCGGGATATTGATGAATGGAAAGCCAAAGAAAAAGAGGAAACCGAACCAGTTGAACCGGATAATCAAGAAGTCACTGATAATAAAGAAGTTAAAGTAGAGGACTTACCGTTTTAATCCTGTCCTGTAACTTGTAACCTGTAACCTATAACCCAAGATAAGTATTGACAGGAGGGCATTTTATTGGTAAACTAAAAATATTAAATTAAATCCTGAAACTTTAAACCTGAAATCTGAAACATATTTTTAAAAGTTTCATGTTTCATGTTTCATGTTTCAAGATAATTATGGCGGAAAAATTTGAAAGAACAAAGCCACACCTTAATATAGGAACCATTGGTCATGTTGACCATGGTAAAACCACTTTAACTGCGGCTATTTTGAAATGTTTAAAAGCAGCCGGTTTCAAGTCTCAAGATAAAGGGGTTGATGACATTGACAATGCTCCGGAAGAAAAAGCTCGGGGTTTGACTATTGCTGTTGCTCATGTTGAGTACGAGACAGAAAAGCGGCATTATGCTCACATTGACTGCCCTGGTCATGCCGACTACATTAAAAATATGATTACCGGGGCCGCCCAGATGGATGGCGCTGTTTTAGTTGTTTCAGCTCAGGATGGACCAATGCCGCAAACACGGGAACATATTCTTTTAGCTCGTCAGGTTGGTCTGCCGGCTATAGTTGTCTTTTTGAATAAAACAGACCAGGTTGATGATTCAGAATTAGTTGATTTAGTTGAACAGGAAATTAGAGAGCTTTTAAGTAAATATGAATTTGAAGGAGAAAAAACTTCCATTATCCGTGGTTCAGCTCTCCAGGCATTGGAATGCGCTTGCGGCAAGGAAGATTGCGCTAAGTGCGGGCCAATTATACAGCTAATGAAGTCAATTGATGAAAATATTCCGGAACCAACTCGTGATGTGGATAAACCCTTTTTAATGCCTATTGAGGATATCTTTTCTATAGAGGGACGGGGCACAGTGGTGACCGGACGGATTGAAAGAGGCATAGTTAAAATTAATGAAGAGGTGGAAATAATTGGCTTGCAGGATACCAAGAAAACAGTCGTGACCGGGATTGAAATGTTTAATAAATCATTGGATGAAGGAAGAGCCGGTGATAATGCTGGTATTTTATTGCGAGGAGTTAAAAGAGAGGATACTGCTCGAGGTCAAATTTTAGCTAAGCCTGGCAGTGTTACCCCTCATCAGGAGTTTGAAGGCGAAGTTTATATTTTGTCTAAAGAGGAAGGTGGTCGTCATACCCCTTTCTTTAGTGGTTATAAACCCCAACTTTATATTAGAACAACCGATGTGACTGGCGAGGTGACTTTACCGGAAGGGACCGAGATGGTTATGCCGGGTGACACGGTCAATTTAAAAATTAAATTGATGTCCCCGGTTGCCTTGGAAGCAAAGCAGCGTTTTGCTATTAGGGAAGGCGGCAAGACAGTTGGCGCCGGAGTAGTAACTAAGATTAAGAAGTAAATCTAAAATATCGATTAAATTTCCAATTTTCAATTCTCAATTTTCAATCAATTTTCAATGATTTAATTTTCAAACGAAAAGAATAATTAATAAAATCATTGTAAATTGTAAATTGAAAATTCAATGAAAATTGAAAATTAGAAATTGAAAATTATTAGTATTAACAGTCTTGAATATTTGTATTTTAGATTGGTGTTTTACGCTTTTCGTCTTTAATTTTGATTTTATAACAATGGTACCTAAAAAAGAGGAAGAAGTTAAGCAGCGAATTCGCATTAAAGTTCAGGCCTACGACCATAAGCTGATTGACCAGTCAATTAAACAGATTGTTGAGATAGTTGGACGTTATGACGCAGAGATTCGCGGACCGGTTCCTTTGCCAACGCAAATCCATAAGTATACGGTTAATCGCTCTACTTTTGTTCATAAGGATTCGCGGGACCAGTATGAAATGCGAGTTCATAAGCGGCTGATTGATATTATCAATCCCACCGCCAAAGTAATTGACGCTTTAATGGGATTAAATCTACCAGCTGGTGTTGATATTGAAATTAAAATGTGATTTTTCCACGAATTACGAAATTTTAAAAAATTTGAAAATATGCTTTTCTTACAAAATAATCATTTTTAATTGATTGTTAAGGCAGTTATCCGTTTCTCGAATACCGGGTTTAGTGCCCGGTATTTTATTAGCCGTCGATATTGAGGTCAGACCTTTTTGATACAACCTTTTTGGGCAAAATTTTGCCCAAAAAGGTTGTATCAAAAAGGTCTGACCTCAAATTATCGCAAGGTCAAACCTTTTTTAAGGGTTGTATCAAAAAGGTCAGACCTTGGATTTTGAAAAAATGAAATTTATACTCGGCAAAAA
>Ga0209976_10001073_pt1 | contig 16429 bp, 14 predicted proteins | sample SumtaG_FD_182806 | JGI IMG/M metagenome (GOLD analysis project Ga0209976, IMG submission 182806) | Deep subsurface microbial communities from Indian Ocean to uncover new lineages of life (NeLLi) - Sumatra_00157 metaG (SPAdes) (version 2) | ecosystem: Environmental > Aquatic > Marine > Oceanic >...
TTTGCCAACCTCTTTTCCAGCTGCTCATTGTAAAAAACAACCATCCAGCTCATAGTTAATGTATCATATTTGCTAACTTATCGCAAATATGATATCCTTGTTTTTAATAATATAATCCCCGCACAAGCCATATTTTGCTAAATTCTAGAAAAAAAACTAGCGTAAAAAATACGGATTTACAATGAACTTGTACAATTAAATCATTGTTGTATAATATTGGTTTAAATCATTCTGAGGAACCTATGCCAAAAGCTGATCACATTGAAATGGAAGGCGTCGTCATCGATGTTTTACCCAACACCATGTTTCGCGTCAAACTTGAAAACGACCATGTCGTTATTGCGCACATCTCCGGGAAAATGCGTAAAAACTATATCCGTATTTTAAAAGGCGATTATGTTACGGTCGAACTAACCCCTTATGATCTTTCAAAAGGCCGCATCACTTTCCGTCACAAAGGCAAACCTAAACCTAAACCAAAAGAAGAAAAACCAAAAGAACCGGAAAAAGAACCCGAAGAAACTCCGCCGGAAGAATAATTTGCGCGAAACTAAATCACAACTGATCGAATATTTATCCTCGTTCGTTACCGATAATAAAAAACAACGCATTCAACAAACTTTAGATAATCGCACCCGTTTCCTCACGCTCGTTTTAGAAGATATTTATCAACCGCATAACGCCAGCGCGGTATTACGCTCATGCGAATGTTTCGGTATTCAAGACGTGCATATTATCGAACAAAATAATCCATACAAAGTAAACCCGGATGTCACGCTCGGCGCTGCAAAATGGTTAAGTTTATATCGTTATCGTAAACCCAATGTTAATAATACCATACAATGTTTAGAAAACTTAAAATCTAAAGGTTATCAAATCGCTGCCGCAACTTTGCGCGAAGATTGCATTCCACTACAATCTTTTGAACTACAACAAAAAACTGCCATTTGTTTTGGTGCTGAAGAACTTGGATTAACCGACATCGCGCATGACCTTGCCGATGTATTTGTCAAAATCCCAATGCGGGGCTTTACTCAAAGCTTTAATATTTCGGTAAGCGCCGCACTTTTTTTATTTAATTTAACCGAAAAACTAAAGCAAAACAATTTTGCCTGGCAATTAACCGAAGAAGAAAAACTAGACCTCACCATCGAGTGGTTAACCAAATCCATTCCGCATGGAGAAAAAATCGTAGGGACACGGCGTGCCGCACCCCTACAAAACCAAAAATTATGAAATACTCAAAAATCGGCATAATCAATCTAGGTTGCGCAAAAAACTTAGTTGATGCAGAAAAATTAATTACGCAATTAATTAAATCCGGTTATGAAATCGTTACAACTTATGATAAAGCTGATTTAGTAATTATAAATACTTGTGGCTTTATTAATGATGCCATAGAAGAATCACTGAACACCATTGCAGATGCTTTAAAAAACCACGGTAAAGTAATTGTCACCGGATGTTTAGGCGTAAATAAAAAAAATATCGAAGAAAAATATCCAGAAGTTTTATATATTTGCGGCCCCAATCAAATCACTAAAATAATTAATGTAATACAAAAATATTTGCCGGTAATGCCATCGCCTATTCCTGAAATTATTCCGGCCGCTGGATTTAAACTAACCCCATCGCATTATGCATATGTAAAAGTCTCTGAAGGATGCAATCATCAATGTAGCTTTTGCATTATCCCACAATTGCGTGGCAAATTAATTAGTCGATCAATTAAAAATATTATGCAAGAAGCTGAGCAATTAGTTGATGCGGGCGTTAAAGAATTAATCATTATTTCACAAGATACAACATCTTATGGTAACGATTTAGATAAACAAACTAATTTAATCAAGCTCGCGCACGAATTAAGCGAACTTGGCATTTGGATTCGGCTACATTATTTATATCCGCATCCAATGATTGAAAAAATTCTGCCTTTAATGCAACAAAATAAAATTCTGCCGTATTTAGATGTGCCGCTACAACATTGTAATTCGCGCCTACTCAAACTCATGCAAAGACCTGGAAATCAAAATAATTTACTTGAACAAATTGCTGCGTGGCGCGATATTTGTCCTGATTTAATTATTCGTAGTACTTTTATTGTTGGTTTTCCTGGCGAAACTGAAGAAGAATTTAAAGAATTATTGGGCTTTTTGGAACAAGCTCAACTAGATCGCGTTGGTTGCTTTGCATATTCAAATGTTTCCGGCGCTTTCGCCAATCAATTACCTAACCAAATCCCTGAAGAAATCAAGCAACAACGCCTAGAAAAATTGATGAATCTCCAAGCACAAATCAGCGCGCAAAAATTACAAAAGAAAATCGGAACGACCCAGCAAGTTTTAATCGATGAAGTAAATGAAGATGAAGCCATCGGCCGCACCCAAGGTAATTCACCTGAAATCGACGGGAATATATATATCAACAACGCATCCCGACTAAATCCCGGCGATCTAGTTGATGTGGTAATTCAAAACGCCGATGAACACGATTTATATGGAAGATAAAGGGGTCAGGTATCGACAACAGACAAGCTAATTTGCAACTTGTCTGTTGTCGATACCTGACCCCTTTACTCCAAGCGCCAGGAACGTTTGCGGAACCGATACAATAAAAGCGGAATCGCATAAAATAAACCAAAGCCAATGATCAAAAACGATTCATAAAAAACAATATTGCCAACTTTAATTTGTGATGGCGGAAAATAACCAATTAAAATTGCACATAAACTCGCAATAATTCCAGCAACACAAATCACCCACATGCCAATATTATTAAACGGAACTTTATACGGTCGTGCAACTTTAGGACGTTTATAACGTAAATAAATTGCGGCAGCAAATAAAAATAAATACGACGACATCGCAAGCTGCATAGTTAAATCACTTAAAATCCAAAATGAACTAGTTACGCTTGGCATCACTAAAAATACCGTACTGATAATCGTAACAATAATTGCTTGAATTAATAACAAAGTTATCGGCATATTTTTTTTGTTAATTTTTTGTAAAAGCGGCGGCACGCATCCATCTTGTGCCGCAACTAATAATCCGCGCGTAGGCCCAATCATCCATGCCCCTACTCCACCAATAATGCCAACGCTAATTAAAATTGCGATCAATGGCATAAGCCATGCCAAACCAAATGACGCGAAAAATGCACGAAACGCATCAAGTAATCCGGTTAAAATATCTAATCGCTTGGTCGGTAAAACTAATGCCACCGCTAACGAAGATACAATAAGTGATACAAAAATAATTATGGTTGAATATAATAATGCGCGCGGATAATCGCGCCGTGGATTTTTCACTTCTTGCGCGTGCGCCGCCGACATTTCCATACCAACCAAAGTATATACCATCCCGGTTAATAAAACTAAATTGCGCGGACTTTTGATACTAGGAATAAAAGCAGCAAAATTCACCGATAAATCAATTGGCTTACCCATAAACAACCAAACGATTCCCAAAACGGTAATAAATACCATCGGGAATAACGTACCTAAAATTGCGGCAATCGAACTTACCATTCCTGACGCGCGCATGCCGCGCAAAGTGATCGCAGTTAACACCCAATATGAAATTAGCACTACGGCCAACATATATAAACAATTATCCGCCAATTTTGGATCGATTAAATATGCAAGTGTTGCACCCAAAAAAGATAAAATTGTCGGATACCAACAAATGTTATAAATCCATTGAATCCAACTTACGATAAATCCTGCTGGTACACCAAACGCTTCACGCACCCACACATAAATCCCACCAGTTTGCGGCCAAGCAGTGGCTAATTCTGCTGAAACCAAAGCGCTCGGAATAAAAAACGTAAGGCCGGCCAACACATAATAAAAAATTAACGCAAATCCATAGTGTGCGCCCATCGGAATTCCACGCAAACTATCGATTGCAATTACATTAATCATCACCAAGCTGAAAACGCTTAGCACCTTTCTTTTATTAACTTGCATAACATGTTCCTCCTCTAAAAAAAAAGCCTCAGAGCTGATACCTTCTGAGGCTTTTATTAATTTTAGAGCTTAGAAGGCATCATCGTAAGGCGTGCCTTCTAAAATAATAAAGACTACGCCATCAAATGCGCATGCGCATGATGGCTATGGTGAATAAATTGTACAAAAGTCTTCTTCATGATCGGTAATATAGCATAAATATTCAAAATCACAAGTTTTTTTAAGGTTTAATTAGCTCAGTAACATCATTAGCAATGGTATTCTCGCGACAGGTCTGTGGCTGAAACGATAAATGCGGATCCACTTCAGAAATCTTAATTTCAGGTGATTGCGCCTTAAAATCTTGCAATTTTGTATGGCATATCGAAACTAACTTATTCTTCTCGCATATTTCAACTTTATTTTTTTCAGTCTTTTTGCTTTTGTGGAAAAATTGTCTCACACCAGCAAACACACCAAAAACTGCCGCAGTAACCGTCAACATGGTAGCAGCATGTAAAGAACGATGCGCGTGATACATCATAGCACTAATTATTGGACAGCTAGCCACCGAAGTAAACATTGAATTATACATCATCGCCTTAATCATGCTGGTTTTTACTGGTTTTTGCTTTGCGGAAGGCGCAACTTTAATCTTAAGATTTTGCATTTCAGTAATATGTTTGCTAGGCTCAACTTTTGTTTGCATCACTGCCTTTTTTAACACAGGTTTAGTTGTCCATTTGGCAAATCGTGATTTAATTCCATCAATAAGTTTTCTCGGAATTGCTTTAAAAACATTTATAATTTTTCTTGGAAGACTTTTTATTGCCGGCACTGCCCTTTCTTTCACAAAATTTTTAACTTTATTATAGGCACCAACAATATTATTTTTATACTTTATCACCTTACTTATCGCTAAAATTCCAACGCTGGTAACAGCCATGAATGTTCCTGCTCCAAGCAAAAACGGCACTGCCAGCGGAAAAACAAACGCACAAACTACCGCCGCAGCAAATAAGCCCATAGTAACAAAGGCACCAATATAAGATATATTACGCAAATGATTTACTAATGAATTATTTTTTACCCAATCTATAATTTTATCTTTTTGTTCTTTAAAAAACTTGGTTACTGGTTTGCAATATTTTCTAATTATATGCCTATATTTAATTACATTAACTATCACCGAACCACCTGCACCAATAACCGTAAGAGCAAAACCTACTGGAACTAAAACTTCCGCAGCTGGAGGAAAAATAACTGCTAAAGCAATCAATAAAGCTCCAACCGTCAAACTCGCATAAGACAACATACCAGCCCACGCCAACTTATTATCAGGATTTTTAATTGCTTTAACAAAATTAGTTATTGTCGCCACACCTGAAGCAATCGGTGTAGTTATTGCCACTATAATGGCAAACGTCAATCCTCCGCCAAACAATAAAGAAATACCCGCTGCAACCATTACCATCGCAATAACATACAAAACAATTGTTGTTATCATCGAAAAAATAATCGGTGTATAACTCGAAGAAGCAATATAATCTGAAAAATATTCAATCGCCACAGGATCTAATTGATTGATGTCAACCTCTTCTTTTTTTAATTTATTGCGTATCATTTCCTGATATTTTGCATTAGGTTTAATTTTTTTACCTTTAGAGAATTTATAATTATCAACCATGAAATTGGTTTCATATGTGGTTGTAGTAGGCGACAAATAGATTAATTTACCCTGAGATTGATCATAAAAATATAGATCATTATTATCGGTAACAATTAAAATTTCTTCATTAATTTTTTCTAATACTTTACGTTTCTTGTTATATATTTTGACAATATAATCATCTATAACAACAATATCATTGTCATTTAAATTTGACTTATCACAATTGTTTTCATCACGAACAAAATCTAAATGAGCATTGGAAATTACTTTATAAGAACCATCTTTACGGTTAATACGGTTTTGCAAGCGCTGACCTTGCGCCACTAAATTAAGACTGGCGGTAAAATAGTTATATACCCCTGGTACGACTTTCTGGATTTGGCTTGTAAAGCTCATAATTTGCTCCTCTTACTCTTAGTATAGAAGATCAATCTTAAGGTTTTCTTAACAACTTGCAAAAATTACCCAAAAATTGATTTCTTGTGTAAAAACAATAAGTTATTGCCTACAAATTTTGCTTTTTTTGACGTAAATTGGATGGTTGTAATATCAATTGATCGGCATTTTGAGCATATCGGCATGAACCCAGCCAGGTATTCCAGCCCAGCAATAGATGATTCTGGCATAACTGGCAAACCGGCGTATCTTCGACCCGCAGGATTAACTTGATATCAAAATTTAAATTTTCACCAACATAAAATCTAACCAGTTCACACAAACACGGCAACATGTCTTCTATCGGTAAAAGTTGTTGGAATTGTGTATATATCAAAGGACCTAAACAAATTCTAAATTTGCTTTGCACATCATAAATTTTATTCCCTAACACCGTATCCATTCCTAAATTATTATAACTTTGGTTATTAGATGAAATACGCGAATAATTTTGTTGATTTAAGTTGATGCGTTGTGGTTGAAATTGCATAATGTATATCGGTAAATTAAAATAATCACTTAATATTTGTTCCAAAATTATTACTGAATGCGGTTGACGTAATAAACCAGCATAACATATCGCTGGTAAAAATTTATTTCCAATTAGACTAGATAAAATATTGCCAAAATAATCCGGCTCCATCCAAAAATGATATTTTTTCCACGCTTGATAATACATTGAAATAATTCGATGATGAAAAATATTCAAAAAATCTCGCAAAGAATTATCTTTATTATGTAGTTGCTTAATTAAAATTTCCGTATAATGGTGTGGCAAAGCACTTCTTGAACCGATTAAGCCAATAAATGAAATTATCACTTCAAATTTCGATGTAATTGATTTGATCGCAGCCGTCGGAAAAGCTAACCCAACTGCAGATTTAAATCTAACTGGTCGATGCGCTAAAATTCTAATCGCTTGAAAAAAATTAAATTGTTCCGGGTGCTTACATAATTTATTTATAACAAAGTTTGTGTTCCTGCTCGTGGTTGACATTTGTAAATTTCTCCGCGATGTTTACTTACAATGCTAAGTTGGACAAAAGAATTAATTGTGGTATATAAAGCAAAAAAATGATCCATCACCGACGTAAATAATAACAAGCCTACCTCAGAAAACTTGTCTTCATCTACTTCGATAATAATTTCGGTACCATGCCAAAAACAATAATCGGTTGTCTTAATACGCCTTACGGTTATCGGTTTAGTTTTAACAGCTAAAATTCCATGAAGCATGTTTTGCGCTACCTCAGAAGTATTAAAATCATATAATTTTAGCAGATTTTTTAATGTGTCCGTGCCATACTGCAAATTGGTTAAAGACAAATGTGATATAAGTTGCCAACTTTTCTGCCCTGACGGACTAGGATGATAAGAAACTGTCGGAGGAATAAGGCATTGAACCTCATCAATATGATCAGATGGCTCTAGCATGTGCATATATAATTTATCATTGCTAAATGGCAAACGCGCCGGCAAATTCCGATTGGTACATAATAATTCAATATCGATAATACAATCTTCCTGAACTAATGGATTAAAGTTAAGATCAACAAATGTAATAAATAATTCTGTGCCCTTAAGCTGATAATGTTCTCCTTGCCAAGCCGGTTTGCGCGACGCGTACCAAAAAGATTGATGATCGGGTGTATGATATTTTGCTGCGTAAAAAGGCAAATAATCGATATTTTTTCCGTCCATTGTAATCCCAGTCACTCTTTTAATTGAATATGTTTCAATTGAATGTTGTAATTGCAAATCATTGGGATGTATTTGATATTCAAACTGGGTGTGATCAAGTCGGATCGGTTCTGCACGAGCTTCGAATAAATTAACCGCTGGCGCGCAACCAAACATTAAACTGGTTTTGTTGATTTGCTGCTCTAATTCATTATTGGTGCGATTAAAATAAAAGTGTAACTCAACCTGCTTATTGAAAGCATGCCATATTTTTTGGTCATTAAATTTTAAATCAAAAAATAAAAATTTTTCCGGGAAAACAAAAAATTCGGTTAATAAACGGTATCCTAAAAACGATTGGGAGGGATAAGGCAATAAGCCTTCGTCTTTAGCGAATCCAACTTGGTGTAAATTTTGTGTGGCTATGGTTTTTTGGTTAGACGCATCAATTAATGCGATTTGCACTGTATGTTTAAATAATAAATCATATAAAAGATGCGCGTATCTTGGCGGTAAATTAAGATAAAAACGCAAGCTGTTTGGCGCAAGCTCACTTAAATTAACATTGTCGGAAGCACAACTTAAACTAATTTGCAATGAACTAACTATATCGCCAGCTTGCAAACCTGGCTGGTTAACTGATGTTAAACCAAATTTACATTGTGCAATTTCCAAAGGCCAAAGCATTACTGGATAAACCGTGCGAAAATTGCATGATATCCCATCAATTTTATCCGTTTGTAACTTAGCAAAACGTGCAATTTTATAAGGTTCCTGCAATTCTTGCTGCTTAAAATTAAATTGAATAATCGACATTGACGGGATTGGCGCATGATAATGCGGATATAATACGTTAAACAAGGCATCGATAATTTCTGGAAAATCATCATCAAGCCGAGCTTGAATCCGCGCATTTAATAATGCACAAGCCTCGATTAATCGGGTAACATGCGGATCTTCAACATCGCGCGCACCTAATTTTAATCCGCCAGCAATCTTGGGATGCGCTTGCGCAAATTCTTTAGCAAACTTGCGAATAAAAGCCAATTCTTGATTGTAATAAGTTAATAAGTTTTTTTTATGCACTCACTCACCCTACTGCCATAATATGAAAATCTCTCGATGATTTATTCAGCATCGAACTAAAAATAACTGGTTCGGCATATAAAATAGCTTCTATATGTAGACATAAAACATTATTCGAACTAAAACTGTCGTCTTGCAATTTAACTTTAATTTGTTTAAACCGCGAGTCATGTTGATAAATTGTTTGTTCTATATGCCGACAAATATTTTTATCGATGCAATCTCTGCTGCCATAATTAATTAATGAAACGTTCAATTCTTTTAAGTTGTCGTCAAAACTAATGCAGCAACAACGTGTATTTAGTAACTCTTCTAAATCACGCTTTATATTTTTTGAAGGCTCACCAAACAAATAATCTAAAATTGATCGCTTCATTATTTTACCATAATTTCAGTAATTAATTTTAAAGTTGCGCTTACCTGTTCAAATTGATAATGCGGACACAAATAAACGGTACATAAATAACATCCCGGACGATGCGCTTGAGGCTCTACTATTATTTTTGCTTCGCTTAATGGATATTTAGCTTGCAATTCATCGGTTAAATCTTCGCCTCCGGCCGTATATTGCATTAGCCACTTGGTTAGGTAAGTTTCACATTCCCGTGCATTAACAAACGAACCAATTTTATCCCGCATTAAAACTTTAATGTAGTGAATAAAGCGCGATATGCATAAAATATAATTTAATTTGCAAGAAGCATTAAAATTATTTGCGGACGTAGAATTATAAATTGAATGACAATTATAAAATGCATGCAATGCCGCATAATTGCATTTACTCAACGCTATAAAACCAAATTCACTAAAAATTTTTCCTTGTTTATCGGTAATACAAACTTCCGTTGCATAACTAAATATTAATTCATGCTTATCAAGCAAAAAATGCGGCAAAAGATCATCTACCAATCCACCAGTTAATTGATCGCATTTTACACCTTGAATATTTGCCATCCACGCACAAGTGCTAAACGCCCGCATCACCACCGTAGCAAAACTATATATTGCATTGCACCATAAGCATTTTGGTTTAAGCAAAACACGCGGCAACACTATGCCGATAAATCTAGTCTCTTGCATCTGCCGCAATTGATTCCACGCGGTATATTTTTTCTGCTGAAAAATTTTAGCTAAATTAGCTATCGAATACAATACAGCAAAATCATCCACATCAAAAAATGCTGCATGCACCGAAGTAACAAACGGCGCAAATGCGCAAGCGCAAATTTTTGCTAAGACACGCAAGACTTTGACCTCTTCATCCATTGACGTTTGATTATCTGGCGAAGTTAAATAATAATCGCCGATTAATAATCCAAACGGCTCTCCTCCAGGATGACCAAATTCGTGCTGATAAACTTTGTTAAACAATTCCGTTTGTTCAAAATCCGTGGCGCAGTCTATATCTTTAACTAATTCACCCCATTCAATATCCAATAATTTTATTTTTATTTTATTAAGATTTTTATTGGCTGATGGTTGATTAATTAAATAAAACAAACCGCGCCAAGAACTCTCTAACCGCTGCAAACGCTGATGTTGCGTAATTAATTTAAGTTGCTGATGCATCAACAAATCAATTTGCGCAATTAATCTTATTATGGTTTTTTGGTACATGTTTTTTCCGTTACGTATATTACATTTCCGCCTGATAATAATCTTCACCACCGTAGGGGCACCCCCGCTTTCGCGGGGGCAGGCTCAATTCGCGCCGTGCCTCTACAATATGCAAATTTACACAATGATAACTATATACACCTACTCTTTCTTACCCGGAATTCTCGCTACCAAACGCATTGAGGCAGTTAATTCTTCCAGTTGCAACCAAGGACGCAACCATGCAATTGCATGATATGACCCCGGGCTACCTTCGACCTCCCGCACCTTAACTTTCGCTTCTGCCAACGGATAACGCATTTTCATTTCCCGCCCTGAATCAGGATTTCCATTTACATAACTCAAAATCCAGCGATTCAGCCATTTTTCAACATCACCAACCTCCATAAAAGATCCAATTTTATCACGTGCCATAATTTTTAAGTAATGTGCAAATCTTGAAGTAGCTAGAATATATGGTAATCGCACCGCGATCGCAGCATTTGCCGTAGCATCGATAGTATCGTATCTTGTCGGTCGATGAATGGTTTGCGCCCCAAAAAAAACCGCATAATCAGTGTTTTTGTAATGACACAAAGGCAATAATCCCAAGTGACTCAATTCCACCTCACGCCGATCGGTAATTCCTATTTCCGTAGGACATTGCGCATCGATATCACCATTATCATTGGTAAAAACATGTAAGGGTAAATTTCCCACCCGACCACCTGATTCTGCCCCACGCATTGCGGTACACCAACCATATTTGGTAAATGCATTGGCAATTTTCACTCCTAAAACATACGCTGCATTCATCCAACAATAATTATTGTGCGGTAATTTTTTGTTATTATATTGCACCTCCTCATAATCAAACGCTTCAATCGGGTAAGTTCTGCTGCCATATGGTAAACGTGCCAAAACTCGCGGCATTACGAGACTCACAAAACGTGAATCATCCGCATTACGCAAACTACGCCATGCAGCATAATCCGCTCCGGCAAATATTTTTGCTAAATCACGCGGCTTGCTTAAATCACTCCACCCATCAAAACCAAATAATTGTGGACTTGCTGCGGTTATCAAAGGACAAAACCCCGCCGCGGCAACACTGGACAAATTGGTTAATAAATTAATGTCATCAGGATGATTACTAAATTCATAATCGCCTAACATCACCCCATAAGGTTCACCACCAGGTGTGCCAAACTCGCTGCTATAAATTTTTTTAAACAAAGTGCTTTGATCAAATTCCGCTGCGCGAGATAAATCTTTGTTTAATTCGTTTTTCGTTACATTTAATAATTTAAATTTCAACCTCATACTCGAAGATGTGTTTCGCAATAAATAATGCAAGCCCTGCCAAGAACCTTCTAACCGGCTAAATTTTTCGTTATGCATAATTGCCGCTAATTGCCGTGAAATTATCGCATCAATTTTTTTAATCGCGTCACTTAAAGTAACGATTATATTTTTATGCCAAATTACTGTGCCTTTTAATGCTTCTTGCGAAAAAGTCCGCAATAATGCTTTCACCTGGGTGGGCTCGGTTTGTTTAGTTGCATTAATCGCTTGCTCTAATAAACCAACATCCGTCTTTGGTACTAACACTCCAGCATCATTCATCTTCACCTCCTGCATCATCAGTTTGTAATTCGCAAGCCAAGCGTTTTAAGTTTTTAGTGTCCCCCAATACGTTTTCCAGAATATCTTCTAATTTTTCTGAACAATCTACTTTAGTTAATAAATCACGTAATTTATTGCGCGCATCTAATAGTTTTTTAAGCGATGGGACTTGCAGCACAATGTTTTCTGGCGCAAAATCATCTAAGCTTTTAAATTGTAGATCGACTTGCATTTGTCCGCCATCGTCAAGTAATTTATTTTCCACCCGAAATTTTAATCGTGGCTGAAGATTCCTTATAGCTTGATTAAAGTTATCCTGATCAATTTGCGTAAAATTTCTTTCCCGCAATGGCAACTTATTTTCATTTTGATCCCCTGAAAAATCCCCCATAACACCAACCACAAAAGGCAATTCTTTTTGTACCATTCCATCGCCAGTTTCCACTTCGTATTTTATGTGCACCCGTGGTTTACGCACCTGCTCCAATTTGCTATGTATGTTATCCATTTTGCCTCCATAATAATTAAACGCGCCCACAAGCGCGGACAACCCGATAAAATAAGAAAAATTAATAGAATTTAACGAAGATTTTTACATGGTACACAACTAAAATTTTTTTACAACGGTTTTTGCAATCTAAATTTACCCGAGTATTTTTACTTAGGTAAAAAACCTTACTTCTAATTTATACCAAGAGTATGACTTGTGATGTCATCACATTGTCGCATTTGAAGAAAGCGCGACTCGTTATTATTTATACTTCCTTCACCATTGCAGAGAAAAAAACTACGTATGTTTTTGCTGAAACGTTTAAACAACCCGTTGTTAGTAAGATCAAGCTTATCAATAAATGTTAATTGATCATAGCTTGCATTACTTACATCTTTCTCAGTTTGCTTTATATATTCATTGGCAATAACCTGTAACGCATTATATTGTTTAGCCAAATAAGGATCGCAATTTTTGATCCAACAATAATCTTTCAACGCTCCCATTAATCTGCTGCTCCCATTTAGTAGATTTAATGCTTCGTCACGATAGACTTGTTTTTTTAACTCTTGAAGCTCACCTTGCACACTGCAATTAGCATTGAAATTTCCGAATGCAAGATTTGGTAAAACTCCAGCTAATGCATAAAGAGGAGCATTCCAATCATCAGGAGCAGTATAAAGACACAACATAAAATTACCTATGGTAAAACCAGATGATATAACTATACCGCCAACGCCCGCAATTTTTTCTACTGTAGTTGAAGTACTAAACGGTAATCGTTTTTCAACCGAAGAACAGAAGACATAAGTAAATGCTTCTTCAACATATTCGCCTAATTCTTTTGAAATCGCATATGCAGCTAAAGTAAATGGCACAAAGTTGGACATAAAGGAACCCGCCCCTAACACCCATGGCAATAGGCTATCAGTCCCCCAATTACTCTTGTCAAAAAATAATGTCTTTTTGACAAAATCTTTCGCTTCATACGAGGGCACAGCAGCTATAAGCATATTATACAGTGCAAACACAAAAAAGATCACAAAAGATATATTTGTAATACAGGTTGCTGCATTCATGCTTTCTAGTAAATTTTTTATATTAATCTTATATTCGTTGAGGTTGTCTTTGAGAAATGTTGCTAATGCATCTAAGCGTTGATTAGGTGTATTTAACAGTTCTTGAGCTTGTATAAACTCCAAAAATGCTTGAGGTTTTGCTGCAGCAATTCTACGTAAATACATGCGCGCAACCGCAAGCAATTTATAGGTATATGCATATTCAGATGCGGAACGAAATAACATTTTTAAAAAATGCTGCCCGGCACTAACCCAATTTGCATAATATAAATTAACTAACACACAATTTAATGCGCTGTCCGCAAATACATAAGCTCTAATTAGAGGATCATCTAATTTACCAAACATCCCCTTTTGGAATGCAAGATAAGCGCCCTGCTCTGGGTTACCCACAGATCCAATAACCGGGAGAAGCGCAACCGCTTTATCAACAGCCTTCAACGAAAAAAAGTTACCAAAAAAATTTTTTGGATTAGTGAATATAGATAATAAACTATCTATTATAGGATTAATTGCCTGAGCAATAAATATGGTAGAAACAGTAGTAACACAAACTACAACAAAAACACCGAAAAGCCCGCCACCAACACCAACATCCGCGTAAAGAGCAATTACTACCCCCTGCCCTACAGTCAGCAAACTTATGCCTCCCAATATTGTTTTATTTTTTAAGTATAATTCTGTTGATGGGTGTTTTAGTCTAGCAAGTATTTTGTTAGTTCCATTTCCATTATGAGGATTGTTTTTTAGATATACTTTAAAAAACCATTTTACAGATCGTGTGCCTGATATAATAAGCGAGTCGGGATCTTCATGTATCGTAGTAAAATATGGATCACGGTAATTAGCAGGAACATTCCAAATATCATTAAAAGTATTCTTAATATTATTTAACATATTTTCTCCATTCACTTATTGTTGTGATTATATATACCACTCATACCTCAACATGCGATTTTTGGCTTCCCCTTTTGCTTTATCTGAAATCATTTTAATCTCGCAATATTCCCGATATTACTTGCTTAAAATGATTCCAGCTAAAGCAAAATTATTTGCCAAAATCTCGCATCTTGAAGTACGAGTGGTATAGTCTCTTTTAAATCCTTAACTTCCGACCATTCCGTGAAAGAGTATAGTTCATAAATATTAAGGGAACCTTAAGGATACCTAAAAAAACTCAATTTTCCCTCTGCAGGTAACACAAAATCAATCGATTCCTCAAAAATCGTCATCCCGCAGCAAGCCTGCCCTGCGGCCCAGCTTATTGACCAGAGAAACCGCAGGATTCAGTAACAAAATCCTCTCAAGTTTCACGTAGATCCCCCGCTTTCGCGGGAGATCTACGCCAAATAGTACCAGAAGATTTATCTTCCAAAACAATTCCCATTTGATCTAATTCATCACGAATACGATCAGCTTCCGCCCAATTTTTGTTTTTGCGAGCATCATTGCGTGCCTGAATTAATTGCTCAATTTTCGCCGTATCAGCTTGTTCGCCAATTGTAGTTTGCAAAAACTTTTGCGGATTCTGTTGCAAGATTCCCAATACGCCACCAAGTTGTTTTAAAAGCGCAGCTAACTTCTTGGCTTTTATTGTATCAGTTTCTTTTAATTTGTTAATTTTGTGAGACAAATCAAACAACGCTGCTAGAGCTTGCGGTGTATTAAAATCATCATTCATCGCATTAATAAAATCTTGATCCTCTTTTTGGGACGTAACTTGAGCCAAACCTGAAAAATCCCGCAACGTCGTATATAGCCTTTCTAAAGCATGCTGCGCCTTTACCATATCGTCTTCAGAATAATTCAATGGGCTGCGATAATGGCTGGTAATCATGAAATAACGCAAAACTTCCGGAGAAAATTTCTTTAATACATCCCGAATGGTAAAGAAATTCCCCAACGATTTAGACATCTTTTGACCTTCGACTTGCAATAAACCTGTATGAATCCAATAATTAGCAAACTTTTGACCCGTCGCGCCTTCCGTTTGGGCAATTTCATTTTCATGATGTGGAAATACCAAATCCTGCCCGCCAGCATGAATATCAAAATTATCCCCTAAACAATCGGTCGACATCGCTGAACACTCAATATGCCACCCAGGCCGACCTTTACCCCAGGGCGAATCCCAATCAGGTTCACCTGGCTTGGCCAATTTCCACAAAACAAAATCCAATGGGTTTTTTTTGGCTTCTGACACATCAACTCGTGCCCCAGCTTGAAGTTGCTCAGTATCGCGATTAGAAAGCTTGCCATAATTTTTAAATTTGCTGATGTCGTAATAAACATCCCCATTACCACCAATGTATGCATATTTTTTATCCAACAAGGCTTTAATCATTTGGATAATTTGCGGTATAAACTCGGTCGCACGCGGCTCGATATCTGGCTTTAATAAACCCAGCGCTTCGCAATCCTCATGCATCGCCGTGATAAAACGTTTGGTTAATGCGTGAAAATCCTCCTGATTTTCATTGGCACGTTTAATAATCTTATCATCAATATCGGTAAAATTACGCACAAACTTAACGTTATACTTTAAGAAACGCAAGTATCTCACAAGTATATCGAAAGTAATTAACGATCGCGCATGCCCAATATGACAATAATCATACACCGTCATCCCACACGCATAGAAACTCACCCGATCGGCGTCAATCGGCTTAAATTCCTCTTTGGTTCTAGTCAATGTGTTGTAAATTTTTAACATGTAACTTTCCTATGATACGCGAATACCATGTAGTGAAATATTTTAAAACATGGTGCGCCGCAGAGGATCTCTTTTGCAAACTCTTGAGAGGCACGGATGCCTC
>Ga0209976_10001075_pt1 | contig 16409 bp, 28 predicted proteins | sample SumtaG_FD_182806 | JGI IMG/M metagenome (GOLD analysis project Ga0209976, IMG submission 182806) | Deep subsurface microbial communities from Indian Ocean to uncover new lineages of life (NeLLi) - Sumatra_00157 metaG (SPAdes) (version 2) | ecosystem: Environmental > Aquatic > Marine > Oceanic >...
GGTCGGTAAATGTTACATCAAACCATCCAGGTTGTTCTCTATATCCTCCTTGTGTCCATTGCATATATGGTTTTACTTGTATCGAAACACCAGGAGTTCCAGGATCTACAATTCTTTCGTGTGCTGGATACAAACCAGCATCTTGATGTCTTCCTATTCTGGCAGCAAAATCACCAGCAGTTTCCCCGGGAAGAGGATCACCATAAGGATTTTCTACTGGTCCATATGTTGGTGGAGTAGGAAGAAACTCAGCAGGAGCCATTCTATTAACGGATCTATCAAGATAATCCTTGAATTGACTTGCGTTCATTTGTTGACCTAACGAGAAAGGAGGCATTATTTATCCCCCTCTTTAACTTTTCTATTGGCTTCCCACATAGATTCATAGAGAGTTTTCATCTCTATGCAAATATGATATTCTCGCATCCAAATATAGGGTTGATCCATAATTGCTCCTTGTACTAAGGGCAAGTTCAACGCTATGCATTGTTCGGTCAAGAGCAATGCTTTTGGCTTGTCTACCGTATAATCAGGTTTTAGTCCTGCTATTTCCTCAGAAATTCTTCCGAAGAATAATTGTAACTCTGTGCGGAGTTCATCTAATTTCTCCGCTAGCTTCCTTCCCCCTGCGGTCGCCAAGTTACATTTACTAGCATTACTTTTTCGTGTATTTCGTTACAAACCAATGGCGGTAGCTGTCCCCACGCTGCACTAAATGAATTTTCATCCATATCCAGTCTTTGTCCATTGCCGATATTCACAAATCGGAATAAAGGCTTCCCTTGTTCATCTGTGATATTAGAGTCAACCAAAGTTAGAAACACTTCAATACGCATTAATTCCATCAAAGATAGATTTTGCCGAAGTTGAACTGCTTTATCTTGATCCTCAAATACTCTAGTTACATCTGAAAATAATTTGTCTCGTCTTTCTGTAGCTGCCTGAGAAGCCTGTTTAACCCTGATCGTAGTTGGCGTAGAGGTATCTACCTGAAATGCTTCATCAGTTTTAGTCAGGGAAAAATCTTCTTCTAATGGTGCTGCGAGTTGTAAAGGCATTTTTATATCTCCATTTTATAGTTTATCTATCTTTCCGTCAACGGAAGAGGGTACTTCCTTACATGGTACCCTCTTCCTTCAATTATATCTTAGTCTACGGTATATGTAAAGTTGGGATCATCACGCATGTTGTCGAGATTGTAATATTCCACAACGATTACAAGTTTCCCTGCTGAAGGAGTACCAGTGACCTGGACCCAAAGTGAACCAGCAGTATCGAGGAAAATTCCGGAAGGGGCAGTAACTGCAGCAGAACGGCTGATTGTTCCAGCAGTTAATGTAACCAGGTTATCAACCAAGTTATCAGGATCAGCCACATCATCTGTACCAACATTGATAGCTGTACCTCCGGTAACAACTTCATCGACCAAGAGAAGAAGATCCTTGATCCATACACCAGCAGGAACGGCCCATATTTTCTCCACCCCATTGTCATTTCCTGTGATATCGACCTCGAGGGTCATTGTGTGTTGAATATATACTAGCCCATCCATACTTTCTGGATTGGCAGGAGTTCCAACACGACCTTTTAATTGCTGCATATTATATTCTCCTATTTATCTTACGTAGGCCATGTATAACCAGCAATGAGGTTATACAGTGAGAAATTCACATAGTCATAGCCAGGATCATCTAGTGCTGTACCGGTAAACTGAAGAATAACAGCATCGGTACCAGAGAGAGTGGGGGTTCCACGTAGTGAAAGCACAACCGATCGTGCTTCAATGCGGAAACCAGGCGGGATTGAAGATCCAGTCATAAGACTTGGGGCATAACCAGCGAGATCCAAGCGTGCAGTAAATGGAACTGAAGACCAAACAAGGCCAGAAGCCGAGTTTGTGAGAATTGCACGATAGAGATCAGGATTTTGCCACTTTACAGTAATCTGGAAGGCGAGTGCTCGAGATACAATGGTAACATCTTCACGGAAAGGCGAACCATAAACCCGATCCGTTCTTTCATCCAATGGAACATTTTGCCATCCAATTTGAGCACCAACAACAGGAAGATCAGCGCCATCAAGTTTAGGCACACGCAAGTAACCCAGAACTTGAGTTGAAACAGGAACAGTTGTGAAATCTTCAAATCCACCTTCTGTTGCCCATCCTGCACTACCGCTAGTTGTTCCCCATGCGGGATCTTGCTGAAATGCAAATGAAGTGCCGATTGCATCAACCCGGGCTGTGATCAAATCATTGTTGGGTAGAGTGAAAGATAGTCCTGCAATCTTGGCATCTTCATATGTTTCACCAAGAGTATAGTTCGAAGTTTCACAATCAGCAGGAATGTACTTGCGGAAGCCCATGTATGGAATACAAGCAAGATTGCCTTCATCCATTTCAAAGATATGGTTTTGTGCAACCGCATCTTCCCAACCCACACTAATATAAATATCACTTGTTGCAGCATCAGCCCATGCAGGCAAATCGACCTGAGTAACAGAAGTAAAGGTCTCATTACCTACGATTGTTTCCCGATCAGCTAATCCATCTACCCTTTGACCCGCTTCGAGAGCAATATCAGTATCAAAGTCAAATGTTTCAGGACCGCCAGAACCAGTAACTTCAACTGGGAAACTTGCAGCAGCACTTACATCAATATCATCACCTTTATAGATCCTGACTGCAATTTTTGCGCCTGCGGGCGGTGAAGTCAAACCCACAGTGATGTTTTGTGCTCCAACAGTGAGAATTGTTTTTGCCATTGCGCCAATGTAATTGAGGGCAGCAACAGCAGAATTAACACCGCCAAGAGCACCATAAAGGAGCCATCCAAAGGAGTCTTCAAGTCGTGGATTGATTACTGCACCACCACCAACCGAATAACCACCTTTATAAGCACCAGACGGAACAGGGATTCCACCTACTTCGAGAGGGAAGATACGAGTGTCATCAAACACACCCATATCGACAATAGTTGCTTTATGCCTATACCAATTGGCATCAAGAACTCCTTCTCCTTTCCCGACACTAGGCCCGAACCCGAAAAGACCTGCTTGAGCTATAGTTGTCATAATATTTTCCTTTTACACACCTTCACGATATGTTAGTGTTTGCCATAGCATTTGACCTCTCCATAAATACTGATTGGTCGGACCACCCCCAGGGAACATTGATTCTGCATAAACAAACAAATCATATGCTGTTTCACCGTAATCATCTGCTAATCCGCATACAGGAGCTTGACGGAGATTTAGTGAAACTCTTCCCAGAAAATTATGGGCATGATCTCCTGCTTCTTCTGCGGTATAGTCTTCAAGAACAAAGTAACATCCAATTTCCAACCATCCTCTTCGCCACCATGTTTGACCGCCTCCTATTTCTCTGGCGGGAACTTTCATAGCGATATTGTTCATTTCTTCTATTGTGACGATACCATCAAGAGTCCCAGGTTTTTGTAAGTTTCCACCAGATACCGTGACAAAAATATTATTTATGGTCGGATCTTGTTGAAACCTACCAAACTTGACAACCTTTGCCTTTATAGGATCAGAATCATCTATTTCTGTGATGAGCTTTAGTTCAAGATAATCCGTGATTGTTTTTGCGATGGTATAACGTATTTGAGCCATTATGTAGATATCTTCCTATATGAAGGCAGCATATTCATTGAATCTAAGAAACGACTGTAGAGAAATATACTGGATTGTTGTAGAGGATTGTGTTCTGGATTACCAGCATCAACTTGGAGATCAAACTGCCCAATTTGAGCAGCAGAAACCGATGAAGATATAAGACAATAATATGCAGCATAATATATAAGACCAGGGGCCATAAAATCAGGCAATTCAAGTAATGAAGCATCTGTATTGTCTGGTGGTGTCCATGGTTTAAAATAATGAACGATTATTGTTTCATCTTCATCAATTTCATTTGATAAGGATAGAGTACCTTGAGGATACTCTACCCAATCAATGATAGTAACGTTGGTCATATTGCGAACTGTTCCAGCTTCAAGTAAAGTTTTACTCAGATAAAGTCCATTCTCTGTTCTCTGAACAGCTTCGATTTGATATGTGTCAGTAGGGAGAACAAATTCAGATTGAGTATTAGGCGAAGATCCAGATGTAAGTGTAATTTCTGCCTTTTTTGGATACCAAGGCAGGACTGCCACGTGAGCAGCAACAATGGCATCATATACAACATCGTCTGTATACAATGCATTTGTAGGATCTTTCAAGAGCCTATAGGTTTTATCTTTAAGCTGAAGTAGAGTAAGCATTATCTAATTTCTGCTGCACCCTTGTACCTGGTTGTACCGGCAGAGAATACAGTTTCGATCACTTCAGGCCGGTAGGTCTGATAGCCAAGATACTGATCCCAAGAGAACCGGTGAATTGCCAGGAAGTCATCAATCGGCGGTATGGAGTAGAACCTTGCAGGTTGTGCAACACCAGCAACAATAGCCTGTGGGCCACCAATGAAGATAGAAGCATGGATATTTCGTGCTTTTGTTATATATCCGTATACTCCACCACCGAGATCTGTGTTGTAGTCAAGCATAATTGGTATATCAAGTGTCAGGCGCAGGTTATTCCCGGAAGCTGTCTTGGAAATAATTCGGCGATTGATCAGAGTACCTTCATTGTAAGCAACACCATCAGTAACACCATAAGCATCTGTGGTTGTTTTGTGGAATGTGATGATATCGTTTACTTCGAAGTTACCAAATGAACCTGAAGTAGCGGGACCAACCTCAACGTAATTGGTGATACCAGAAGTACCTTGACCAACTGCATAGGTATTATCAACTGTAGCTGAAACAGGATTCGGCGCACCATCACCAGCATTTATTGCCAGAATAATTGGAGCTCGGGCGGTAATCGTGCCGGTATTCCATAGGATCAGCTTAGGTGATTGAACAAAACGGACATTCTTGTATGTTCCAACCTCATAATTCAGAACTGCACCAGGATCATTGTAGTTCTGTACACTTACCCAGTCAGAATTACCCTGAATATCATAGATAACTGAAGGGGAGGTGAAACAGAAGATATTAGCAGCAGCACCAGCTTGACCTTGAGCAGAAGCAACACCACGAGTCGTCATACCGAGCCAAATGTCACGGGAAATATCAACATCGAACTTGTATGCATCTGTGATACCGATTTCGCTGAAATCTGTTGCTCCACCCATATACAAGTTATAACCTGAATCGAGTGTTCCAGAGATCAAAGCATTTCGAGCTAGCATGTCATTGATATCTACCTCATTGAAGCCGAGGGAACCCTGAGCAATCCTGCGAAGTCCGGCCTGATTATCAGCTTCCCAATATGTGATCATATCATCATATTTGTGGTAGGCGATTTTCGAACCGTTGTGCTCGAAGGTGATGACGACTGCCTTCGAGTCAACATGGATGCTGGGCATCCAAATCTGCCTGGCTGCCAATGGGGTTGTATCTGGATGGGGATTGACCAATTCAGTAACAGTCATTTGTTTTGCCCGGATTTCTCCGAGATTTTTTGTGTAGGAGATAAGGGGTCGAAAAACCGACCGCTGGCGCCACATCGTGATCAGAGTTGGATCAAGATAATCCCTCTGATTTTTGTCCATGATGGAAAATGGCTCGTCGCTATAGTAGCGATCAAAATCTCCAATTTGATTTGTTATAGGCATAGTTTTTACCTCATTTTATGTTTGAAATTGTTCTTTCCATTGCTTTTCCAGTTCAGCGTATTCCTCCATCTCTTTAGGATCTCGAGAACCGGCAAGAGCAGTCATTCGATCATATATATTATCTTTGTCCAATGTTGGAGTGTCTTGATCTCCTGTTGTTGATGGTCCAGATCCAGAAACAATATCAGTCAATGTACTTTGAACTCTCACATCAATAATTTTCTTGAAAGTATCAAAGATTTTTGTTTGTTCTTCAATATCCTCGACTGTTCTTATTAGATCATTGCCAAAAAACTCGGAAAGTTCTGGATATTCTGCCATTATGAGTTTGGCACGATCAGCCTGAAGTTTTGATATATCCGCTTCAGACGTAAGTGTTTCTTTTTCTGTTGTTAAGTCAACAATGGATTCTTCAAGTTCTTTCAGCTTGCTTTCACTGGTTTTCCCCTCAACTGTGAGTTTTTCTAACTCAGCTTGAGCTTCGGACAGTGTTCCTTGAGCGTCAGTATTCTTCTGCTCAAGTTTTGAGTATGCAGATTGCATACCCTTGAAGCGAGCTTCCCAATCAACTGGTGGATCACCTGTCTGAGTAGTCGGTGGTGAAGAGTCAGCTGCGGGGGGTGGATCTGCAGGTGGTGGTGCTGGTGCTGCTGGGGCTCCATCAGGACTTTTATCAGGGGGTGTTTGGTCTGACATTATTTTTCTCCTTTTTGATTACTATCTGATTTTGTTGGTTTTGTAGAAGGTGACCCGCTAACTCCCTTTTGGGAATCTCCAAATGCAGGTGCCTCTAATTCTGATTTACGTTCCATCCATTCTATTATTCGTTCTACTTCTTCTTCAATATTTTCAACATCTCCTAACATATCAAGCAGATGTTCAACAGAACCAAGATTAGCAGATGACCTGGCAATTATTTCATTTACCAGTACTTCTCTGTCTCTAGGCATCTGAGGAGCCCAAACTTGTTTGAGCAACATTTCTGTATGCTCAAAAGTAATGCCCATGCTGCTTTCTTCATTCTGTTTGCCTTTAATAGCTAACATTAGTAACATCATCCTGGATAAAACATTTAATCCTTCAGTCCAATAAATACGTTCTGTAGACGTATGTTGGATTAAAGGCCACATTCTAATATATAGAGTCATTCCGGATCTTTGAGATCCTTCATCTTCACCATCAGCAACGGCAGGAATATTAAGTTCCCTTCGGATTTGATCATAAAGCAATTCTGCTAATTCGGTCATGGAGCTACTTGCAGAAGAACTCCCAAGTTCAATGGCATCTGGTTGATTAGCTTGACCTGCTAATAAAGAACTTCCAAGATCTAAAGTCTTTCTTCCAGGAATAAGATTGCTAACTTTTGGAGCACCATTTACATTTCTTAAAGCGACAAGGCTATGGGCATCAACATTTACAGCATCCCCAAAGTCAGCAATACGCAAATTCAATTCTTTTATAAGGCCCAGAGCGCCGTCAAATTCATTAATACCGTAAAAACCAGTAACTCGTAGATGCGGGATATAAACAACAGGAACAAAACCGAATGGGTTTTTACCAGAAAGAGGAATAACCTTTTTCCCGTCTTTGACAATATAGGTATCTGTTCCATTGATCGTATATTCCATTTTGGTAGGTGTAATATGTTCAATGATCCAAGGAACTTGATCTTCTGGAATAGTAACACCATTTTCAGCAGCTTCCTGATGAGTAATTGGCCTTACAACCCAGGATTCCTTCAATAGAAATGGGTTTGTTGAGTCAGGTATTCCAATAAAATACTTAGGATGTGTTGCTTGTATTCTTATTGGGGTAGTTTTTATATTAATTTCACCTTTTCTCATTTGAACTGCTTTGCGCCAGTCCCATGTTAAAGAAAAGACACAACCACCATAAATCTGTGATCGTGTTCCATTTGTGTATTGTAATGCTCTCCCACTATTATCTGTCCATATTTTTGAGAGAACATCATCAACTTCTTGAGCTAATTTTTTATCAGTTTCGCTCTCTGGATCGTTAGCAATTGCCCTTGCGAACACAAGTGGTCTTTCATCGTCCCTTGTTTCTCCGAAAAGGACATAAGAATGCTTGAAAACAGATCCAGGAATCGGATTGATTTGTACTGGATAGAGGGCAACTTCTTTATCACTATTTGCAACTCTTATCTCTTCCTGAAGTGCTTCACCACTGAACCATCTTTCGGCAATAGTGTATCTTTCCAGGTTCCTTTGATATTCCTCATACGGAAATCCTTTGATATCCTTCAAGGCATAATCGACGGACTGTTCAAATTGTTGTTTTAAGTTGCTTTGATAATCTATAAACATAGATGTCCCATAGTAAACTGATTTTTTCTATCTTTCAATCTAATATGATCTATCTATTTGTATTATACAGTAAAAATCTAGTTAGTCAATTCTAAGAGATGATCTGTTGGAAGATCTATAGTCCCTTTCAACCAATCTTACATTACGATGTTGATGTTCTTCCAGACCGCTGGGTACGAGCGTTTTCAGCCAGGCGTTGATTCCTGACAATCGCCATAGTATCTTGTCCAGAATCCTGGTGACGTTGACCAGCAATATAATCTTCAGGGTCGATACTAAACCAGACACGAATTCCGAAAGCCGACATAGCAAAGGCCGAAACAATGTCTTGTGGAAATTTAGGCATACCGACTTTATCTTTTTCAGGTTCATAATTAGAGAGCTGTGCTCTTATTCCTTTTATTGACTTAGGCCAAGTGAACAATCCTGATTCTAACATAAGTCTTGCAGAAACCAAATAGGTGGGTTTGTATCCAGAAGAGAAATCCATGCCTTTTACGTCTTTTTGCTGAATATTCGATATATCTACTCCACCCAACCAGTCATCGATATTTTTATTTGACACCCGGGAACCCATAAGATAAGTATTGATCAATTCTGCGGTACCTTTTTGTGGTCCGGTCGAGTCAACGGCAGTAAATACGGGATTATAGTAGGACATAAATTGAATGAGTTTAGCAACAAAAGGAGTGATCGCTCCATTGCCTGCACCCCACCAAAAGGCTGCTAGTTGAGCTGGATAAACGGGAAATTTCGTAACATCCCACAGCAGAAGGACAGGGGCATTACGGTTTGGGGCATTTCCAGACCCTGGATCGCCAAAAAGCATATAAACATTGCCCGGTATTACTGGCAATCTATGATGAATAAGTCCTGCAAGATTAATAGATTCTTTTATATATCTATCTTTTTCAGGAACAATCCCGTCCGCATGTTCAAGCAAAGTAAGTTGAGCTTCGACTTGAGTATCGATAAATTCTTCTAATGCGATGCTTTCACATTGATAAACACTTTGCTTACTGAAGTATTTCCCTTTTCCTTCTGGTCGTTTTCCGGAGATAAATTGATCATGTTCATCTTCTGGAATATCTTTCAGCATAAATCTTAGTTGTTCATCAGTAACATTGTGATTGAAACGGGAATCTACGGTAATAGATAAATAACTTTCTGGAAGTTCGGTTGCGAGATCATATCTGTACCATAGTTCTGGATTAGGCCATGAGTTTGAAATCATACTCATACGCCCTAGTCTTGGTCTTCCTCGAATTACACCACGAAGACGAGAACCCAGATTTCTTATTGTTTCATCGAGATTATCTGACATTCCAGCTTCGTCAATGTTGATCCAATCTCCTTCCCAAGAAAGAATGGCTGAAGCATTTTTGTCGATACTCATAAATTCCATAGTAGAGGTAACAAGAATATCTCTAAACATGAATTTCAATGTGATTTTAGGGTATGGTCTTTTTGGCTTATCGTGAATAAGGCGCTCGAAGGGGGTACCTTCTGCCATTTCTTGTACAATAAAGTTATACATTAGTTCTGACTGCCATGCTTTGGGTGCAGTATTCAGAAACTTAAAATGCATTGTTGTCATTGACCAAGCACAAGCAGACATTCCAATTCCCCTGGTCTTTCCTGAGCCAAAACCCCCAATAACGACTATACGTTTCTGCTCAGCATGGTGTACATCTAATTGCCACGCACCTTCTGGATCAAAGTTGTCGTCAAATATCCATCCTTTTTCTTCCCCAGGCTGCCTAAAGAAGTAATCTGTTAAAAGACTAGGATCTTCTCTTCCAGCTATGAGTAGATCACATTCATGATCCGTAAGTACAGCTATTTTTCTTCTTCTTGCCATTTATACCCGCCTTTATGAGGAATGAGATTGCCAAGAATGACAAGTTTATCCATAAAAAACTTCCCTAACTTTTCAGCTTTTCTTTCGCAACTATCAAGAATTATCTCACCGACATATCTGTATGTATAAATTATGTCAGGGTGAGAACGCATATACCTGGCAACAGTTTCAAGTCTCCCGGGAAACCTGCTCATAAAACCCATCATACACATAACTATTAAATGTTCTTGTTGCTCTAGTTATAACATGATAATCGACCATAATAGGTTCGCCTCTTTGCCATTTTCCCATAAGGTCAATAGACTCTTCATTTTTCTCAAAAGTAAAGGTCTTCTTATTTCCTTCAGTTTCAAGTTTGAGCAATTTAATAGTAAGACCAATAAACAAGATGGCTAATTCTTTTTCCGATGTAGATATATTGGTATTTTTACCCATTAGCTTGTACTCTCTATTAATTCTTGCGTATTATAAGGAAGATACCTTCGTTTTGTATCAATTCCTACGATAACTTGATAATGTTTTCCAACTCTGATCACCCATCCTGGCTCAGTTTCGATTAGAGGGGCGCTTAGATACAATACTTCAAGTTCAGCCCAGAGTTCCGGATCACTTTCTTCAGTAATCAGATCTTCAGGCATTTTTATGTACCCATTCCGGTAGATCCATAAAATCCGGAACCACCATCAACAAGTTTCTTGAACTTTACTCTGCTGCCATATTGAACAACAGTATAAGTACCACCTCGAGTAACGACCTGGCCTGGCTTCTTTTCTGCCATCCAAGTTTTATACAATGATTCCCACTGAAGATCTTCTTCTACAATAAATCCGTCTTCCATCTGAGTTCTCCTTAGCTTACATATCTACCAAAATTGATGGCAGCAGTTTTAGCATGTTGCATAGTTTCAATGGTTTCATGACCATGTTCAATGAATGGTGTATCATCTTTGCCATAGTGTGCCTCAAATATTCGGTTTCCGATACCAAACCCGCAGATAGCTCGATGTGACCACCCATACCATTTTTGTTCTTCTTCGTTGAAGCCGATTGAACAAACTGTATGATCTGCTTGTGCATATTGTATCTGTGATAAACCCATTTTCTTTGTCAGAAATCTTGCAAATTTGGGATCGCCGATGTAACGGTCATCTGGTGTATAAGCAGTTCTCATTTCGAAGGAATCATCACCCAAAGCATGTTCGCCGGAATATAATATTGTTTTCACTTTGTACCCCAATTTGTAATTTAAGACTTTTAGTATTTTTTTCATCTCTATATATCTCCTTTTTATCTATTATACATCAAAACACAGAAAGTTACCTCTTTAACAGAAAGTGCCAGCGTATTTCTACACTGGCAGTTTCAGCACCACTAACCGGTAACAATATAAATATTATATCACGGTTTTCCTGACCAGTGCCATATTCCCAAACTTCCCCTTACTCGAATTGGATCGTTGAGCATTGAAATATCTTTCAAAAACCATGCAAATCGACCAGGAGTAAAATTGCCGAAGGATCTTTCCGGTTCTTCCATCAGAAAACCATCTGTAATTTTTACACATTCTACTAAATTACAGATTGCTATAATTGCTCCCCTTGGCATAATGTAATCTGCAAGTTTACTTAGATGTCCACTTGCTGTCATTTCTTCTGTGTGCATTGTTAACACACTTTTGAACGGTTCGGTTCCACAAAGTTCGTCAAAAGCCTTTTTACCACCTTTGGGAAAAGTTTTGCTAGCATGAATAGCAAGTGCTCCTAAATGAGTGGTTCCCCAGGAACGAGTTTCGATATTTTTTGCTCCAATTGCTACGAGAGTGGCCCAGGGCTGCATTAGAGATAAAACTTTCATGATTCTTCTCCTTCTTTATTTCCTGCAGGATCTAAGGCAAGAAAAACAATGAGATCATTTACACTTTTTATTCCTGAATTATCTGGATGAGGATCATGTGCTAATTTTCCATCAAATAAAATTACGGAATGTAGTAGGCCCCGGGCTGCAGGACCAGAAGCAATATAATACCCAGGATATTTCACTTTTTCCTTTCCATCATATGTCATTGGTTGCAGAATAAGAGGATACATATTATGTTTTTCGATGCAGTATTTTCGAAGCTCATCGATCCAATATGATTTCCATTCTCCGAAATTCGGAACTTCTTCCAGGTCTACTTCAAATATTGATGCGACACAGGCAGCAAGACAATTGCCATTTGGTTTTCCGAATATAGTTTGTTTTATTGGTTCCATTCTTCTTTTCTCCAATTATACGAAATAGAATATTCATCGCCTTCACGTGCTCTTACTATCGCAGGTACTATTTCATCGGGAGCATCTTCTACCAGCTTACTCTTTTCTCGATAATTACAATCACATTGCCACGTCCTAAAAAATTCACCAGATCCTTCTAGCACAATAGCTACATAGACCAATTCGAGGTTACATGAAGGACAAATTGGTCTGGCATTGCTCATTCTCTAATACCATATGCGTAAAAGACTTTCGATATAATCTCTTGTCTCTTGCCTAATGACCATTTTGAGTTTATTACTCATGTACCAATCCGTGGGATCAGATACACCGGCAATAGCTTTGCCTGCCCCCTCCCAATCTGCTATCATTTCCAGTATATATTTTAGAGGTATTAGTTGTGTGGATAAAGCTCCATTATCACCAATAGAAATCCAGGCTTGCCAATGGTGTTTTTCTCTCTGATGGATCATCCAGGATAGTTGAAATTCAGTAGATTGTGCATTCGGATCATACGAGCCATCTGGATTGCGAACATTTCTCCTGGTTCCATCAGCATTGAAGAATTGATGAGCATATACTTTCCACAAGAATGGAATGAACTTACTCCAATCATGGAATATAGACTGAATAATCCCCAATTTGAATTTTCTACAAGCAATAAACACAAACCACTTGTGGCGAAAGAGATATTTAAAGTAAGCTATATATCGCTTCATAATTTTTTCTTTCTTCCTTTATATTGTTCATATTCTTCTTTGGTAGTATATTTCTGTCCTTCAGCAAAATCTATGTTGTTATAACTTCGCCAGCAACCGAAAAAGTTACACCAATATTGTCTGACATAGTAAAACTCCAACCAGATTGTTTCATCTTCCAATCGTTTAGGAAACAATGCAAATCCACGAACAATTCTTTCGTCTTCATGTCCCAATTTCATCTCAGATTTCTCTTGAAAACCTTTCCCATTGTTATTCCATTAGCTTTATCTTTGGCAAATTGTGAAACTTCATTCCAGTGGCGCTTACATGCATCGAAATCTTTGCCCGCTTCTTCACTGAAATATTGTCCATATGCCAGGACAAGTTTTTCATTGATACATAAATCACAAAAAAATTCTGTTCGTCTCATTATTCCTCACCTAAAGTTGTCATCTCATATCCATCAACACCATGTATCCCAAGATAAACTGAAACCCTGCTTATTTCATCAGTCAGCTTTTTATTTTCGGCTTCCAATTCATCTTCTAGTGGACGAGTTTGCCAATCATCTATCGAAAATTGCTTTCCTTCAATAGGACATCTGCCTTCCATAACACCAAAAGGCTTATACTCCATCGTATGATAACCACGATTCTCATCTTTCCTGAAAATAATAAAGACATCTTCCTTCCCACAAAATGGACATTTCTTCATTTGATTACTCCGATTGGTCTTCGAAGGAGCCATCGATGATTTCATCGCCGGTTGTTAATTGTGGAGCTCGAAAGATCTCTGTGTACTCTTCTATGTTTTCTACAGCAAGATCTCCCGCAACTTTGCCACTTGGTAATGCCAGAAAGCTAAACAACGCCGCTCGAGGACCACGAATCTTCGCTTCCAGCAACCTTGACTTTATTGTGTGATGCAGCATTGTCGCAGATTGGACTCGGGCAGCCTGGTTATCCCCTCTTTTAGAAGGAAGAACAGGCCAGGTGATTTTGAATGTATCTCCACCCATTTCAAAACTAATCATGAAGGCAGAACGACCCTTGGCTAAATCCATTCCGGAGAGAGATTGTAGTGGTGTACCCCCATGCTGTATGATCAATTTCAATGTCTTATCGATCCACTTGTCGGCACCGGCTTTACTGGTTTTCCAAAAATGACCGATATCTTCAGCATATAACGTATCCATATTTTATCCTTTCTATCTAATCTGATTTATCTCATTATATCAGAAAAACAAGCCCTGATCATAGGCTCAGGACTTGTTTGGGACCCAAGCTAATTTAGCAACAGGGTCTGAGCCGAAAACAGGAGTCGAACCCGTAACTTCCTACTTACAAAGAAGGCACTCTTCCACTTGAGTTATTCCGGCTAAAGGGCAAAATCATTGTGGCTACCACCAGTCATTGTTTTATAATCTGCCCAGTACTTCTCCCACTCAGTGAATGCACCAGCTGCTAAAGTCGTAACTAAATGAAGGGATCGAACCCTCAACACTAGAAGTAAGATCATTGTACCATATTATCGAATTATCTTGCTTTCTGGTACTTTCTTCATTCTAAGGCCCTTGGGCAAGGGTAAAAATGTTTTTGCCTTCGGATATGAAAATGCAGCCCCAAATTGCCTGTCAGATGGATCATTTATCGGATAATAAGACCAGATCCATTCTTCACGCCTGACCCCCTCCTTGTCAATGAGTACACTAAATAGCATTATATTGAACATGCACTCCCCATCTGTCGCTTCCCACATATCCCCTTCTTTCGGCTTTTCGTCTTTCATCTTATATCCTCTCACTTAATCGGTTTTTTTTGGATTTCTCAATCCACCCTCTGAAAATTACTATCGAACTGGCAAATGGAGCACCTACCGTATGCCCACTAAACTTTATTCTACCCCTCACGTACCGAATATCATCAGCCTTCATGAAATAATCGTGCCAATACCCCGTATCCGTGTTCGAAGGGACCAAACACACAACTGTAGTCCCACGCAGCGCTTCCAGATACGCCTTCCTAGCCCAATGCCTGATCTCATTACTGTACGGAGGATTCATAAACACCACCTCACCACCCCAATTCTGAGATAAACCATCCTCTACGATCGTGTAATGCTTCTCACACCTGGCATTCTCATGAGTCGCGCACGGATCCAACGTAAAGCCAAACTCAGCATCCAATTCCCCGTATAACTCGTCCGGCGTCTCCCATTCGTTGTTCATCTCCTTTATTATACATCATCTTAAATAGAAGATCTGCTGCTCATAAGACAACAGACCTTCATCACATAAGGAGTTTCTATAGCAAGAAACATCATCACCATTATACACCATTTCGCTCGAGAGAAATAACTCTCTGGCCACACTTTTCCCATTCTGCCCTCTCCCAGGCGTAATCTCGCCCTCTTTCTCTGACTTTTTGGCCATAGCCTCCACTCGAGAGAGCTGCCTTTTCCCTCCCCTCCCGCTTTTGACGGGGGCCTGATACCCGAATTTGTGAGACAGGGTATTAAAGGATAGATAGGTGTATATAAATGAACGTAGGGGTATATATATATTTATTTATTTTTATGTTCCCCCCAGTGAGGGGGGGAGAGGGTACCTGGACCCCTACCCAGGCATAGGCATGGAGGTGTACGGTGGTTACATACGTGAGTTATAAGACAGATGGCAGGTTCGTATCAGTGAAGGTATCAGATCCATTGGCAGGTAAAGAGATAGTAAAGAAGCTAATGAAGACAAGAGGTATTACAGCAAAGGTCAATACAACAGAGATTAGAGTATCAGTATAGCCGAAACCCATAATGGGGGGTGGGTCTACATAGGGTTGTGCCTATGTACTGACGATGGCAGCTACCATCATATCAATATCTTAGCTTAGGAGGCTAATAATGTCAGGACTAGAAGCATTACTCAGATTGGGATTCACATTGACTGTATTGTATGCAGGGCTTGTTGGTGTAATGTTGTTGTTGGGTATGATCTTCTCCGGAGGATAGTACCATAGTGGCTTTCCCCATGTGCCTTAACATGGGGAGTTCAATAATCTAAGGAGATGAAATGTACAAAGTTTTAGGACATTTTGAAAGTGTAATAAAAGCCTGGTTTGTAAAATTTGAAACCTTTCAGGAGTGTGTACAGTATATTGCACAACAAGGAAAAGGTGAATTTGGGATCTTTGTGCCTGGAGAAAAGCCCAGTGAATCATCTGGGATATGGTTTCACAGAACAACTTGAGATATAACACCTGGGCATGTGTATAAACTGCCCACTGATAGGTAGATGTGTATCTACCCTGATGATGGTCAAAAGACCGAAATCAGTAATCTATTCATTTTTATTAGCTAAAGGAGGCTATAACAAATGACTACAAATTTCAGAACAGAAGGACTATCGAAAGAGGGCATTGGGGGAGTAGAGTACATGCCTAAGAAGGCACTACGCACACTCCATTACAACTACGGTGCAGGTACGCTTGTGGGTACATACAGCCTAGAGGCTGTCATACAGGCAGTCATATTCGCATGTGGTGTTGCCAAGCACCCAGGCCACTTGGATAAGGCATGGAAGGTGTTCGAGCAGTACATG